>Ga0210243_100109_pt1 | contig 57893 bp, 32 predicted proteins | sample ChrtobMeP5a_32mM_FD_155461 | JGI IMG/M metagenome (GOLD analysis project Ga0210243, IMG submission 155461) | Chrysochromulina tobin associated microbial communities from unialgal haptophyte culture, Seattle, Washington, United States - P5a_32mM | ecosystem: Host-associated > Algae > Haptophytes >...
GATGGAGGCGGGATCGGCGGCGGTGGAGATGGCGGCGGCGGCGACGGCCGAGGCGGCTTAGGCGGCGACGGCGGCGGCCTGCATCTTGCACCGCAGTCGGCACAATCGGACCCTAAGGCACATGAGTCGTAGGAGGCCGTCGGGCCTCCGTCGTCGCAGAGGTTGTCACGGGCATATTGACACGTATTGGCGCACCGGCACCCGTTCGCGTCCGTCGACTGTGTGCGTCGAGCCACGGCTTTCCTGAGAGTCGGGCTACTTGATGATGATGCAGGTGGCGGCAGCGCTGGCTCGAGAGGTGGTGGTCTCAACACCACTGGCGATGCGAGCACGACAGGACAGAAGAGTGCCAGCGCAGTTATGCCATTTGTCACGACGAGGAAGAGAAGGCGGGCAAGCCGAGTCGTGGACTCGGAACAGCCCGATCTGCGACTGGGCTGGATCCCGACGTTCACTGCGGCATGGACGTATCGAGTGGAGGGTGCTTGCATGGACGTCGAGGCCGGCCGGCCGGGGGTCGCGGCCATCGCGGGGTGCTTTGGAAAAAAAAAAACCTGGACGGGCACTGTTTGGAATACGGTTACAAAACGGATGCATGCAAGTTTCTTTTCTATCTGCGGAGCCAAATTGCACATGGTCAGAGACGATGTTCAGCAGCTGCCGGAAGCTAGAGTCTGAGGAAAGCACTGCTTCGCCACCGGAGCGGTGCAAGCCCATGCGCAGGCCGGCCGTGGAGCGATACGAAACGTTCAACTTCAAGAGCATCGACGACCTGCGCAAAGTGGGCTTCACGCGTGCTCAAGCCGAGGGCGTGATCATTTCGCGCAATCAGACGTCGACCCGCTCAACGAAGTCATCCGCGCTCAAGACAGAGGCATACGAGGCAACCGACCTACGAGATGCTGGCTTCACGCCGGACCAGCTGCGCGCGGCGGGCTTTGGCGTCGATGTAGTTGTCGAGGCAGGCTTCGAGCCCGCGGTGCTCGCAGGTTCGATGGACCCGACATCGATAGAGATCCTATCGAAGGCGGGGTATACGGCAGCCGAGCTCATCGGGACGGGCTTCACGCCCAAGCAGCTGCGCGCGGCCGGCTACACCATCGACACGCTGCGCCGGGAGGCGAAACTAAGCGTGACCGAACTGCGCGTCGCAGGCTTCATAGCGGCCCAGCTCAAGGATGCGGGCTTCAGCGGACGCGACCTCAAGGAGGCGGGTTACAGCCTGGCCGCCATGCGTAAGGCCGGCTTCACCGCCGCACAGCTCGGCAAGAAGTCGGGCTTCACTCTGGAAGAGCTCAAGGAGGCTGGCTACATGGCGGTCGACCTGCGTCCAGCGGGCTTCTCTCCGCAGACGCTGCTCAGTGTGGGCTTCAGCCAGATCGAGGTGGGCAAGGCGGGCTTCACGCACTCGGAGCTCGAGGGCAAGCCTACGGAAGCCACCAAGCAACCCGTGGATGTGCTCGCTGCAGCGCGCAAGCTCCGCCAGCAACATCAGCAGTACGGCTCGTCGCGCCGGCAGTACGGCGACGGCAGCGCGGCCCCGTCTGCGCTGCCTGGCGCCGACGAGCCGCTGCCCGACCTGGGTGGACTGCTGCAACGGCCAGCCGCAACAGCGGTGATCGGGCCCAGTGGGCGAGTGTACCGCGGCGCCTCGCTGCTGCCGTGCCTGCGGCCCGGCACTGAGCCCCGTCGTACGGCCATCTTTCTCGTCGAGTCGAGTCTCTTTGAGCCGATGGTGCTGACGGCGATCCTGCTCAACGTGCTCACCATGGCATGGGAGTCGCCACTCGACCCGCCGGGCACGCCCAAGGCCGCGCTGCTCGCGCTATGTGAGAGCACGTTCCTCGGCGTGTATACTGTCGAGCTGCTCGTCAAGGTGCTCGCGTTCGGTTTTCTGACATCCGAGGGCGCGTATCTCCGCGACCCGTGGTGCCAGCTCGACTTTGCAGTCGTTTCGCTCGCGTGGGTTCCCATCCTCTTCCCCAACAATACGCTACCAAACCTCTCCGTCGTGCGCTCCGTGCGCGCGCTGCGGCCACTACGCACGTTACGCTTCGTTCCGGGAATGCCGGTGCTCGTGCGCACCATCCTCGACGCGATCCCGAAGATGGCCAACGTGGGGCTGCTCTGCGCTTTCTTACTGCTCGTCTTCGGCATCTTCGGCATGCAAGTGTACCACGGACAGCTCCACTACCGGTGCGCGCTTCCTGGCTACGCCGCCACACTCGACCCGGTGACGGGCCGCTCGAGCCTGCTGCCTGAGGCCCAGCGGAACTACGACACGGAGGTGCCGTGCAGCCTCGCCGACGTCGCGAGTTGCGCGGGGGTCCACGAGGACGGCGAGACGGCGTGCGCATACTTCAGCGCGAACCCGGGCGGAGGCCTGCTCTCCTTCGACAACTTTGGCGAGGCGTGCGTCGTGATGCTGATGGCATTCACCTTCGATGATTGGGCGACACCCATGTACCTCCTGATGAAGTCGGGAGAGCCGCTAGCATGGATCTACTTTGTGCTTGTGGTGGTACTCGGAGGCTTCTTTGTGTCGAACTTGTTCCTCGCCGTCATCTTTGACGCCTTCGTCGCCGAGAAGGTCGCTGACGAAGTCGTCGACGAAGTCGCCGCACGAACCGTCGGTGGAGGTACGGGTAACGCCGCCGTCGCCCCGGACCTGACCGACATGATCGATGACCCGGCGCCAGAAAACCACTTGCTGCGAGCCCCACCGAAGCGCCCGCAGCGACTCGGCGCCATCCCCGAGGAGAACCGCCCGAACGTGAAACTGCTTGCTCCGGGGATGGTGCACTCGGACTCGTTGTTCGAGGAGCCTCCGTTCAGGAATCAACTGCGGATGCACTCGACACGCGCCGAGCTGCTCAGGGATCGGCTGGTACTGGCGGCAAGCGACTCGGACCGTCGCTCCGAGGCCGTGCACCTTCTCGAGCTCCGGCTCGTCGACACAGGGCGGAGGGAGCCATGGTCACATCTGCTGTGCAGCTGCGCACGCTTCAAGTGTTGTCGCCCTGAGGGCGAGAGCGAGGGCGCAGGCTGCTCACTTGAGGCCCTGGCCACGTCGAGCGCTCTCGCGAGCTTCTCGACGGCCCTCGTCCTCGTCAATATGCTCATCATGTGCCTGCCGTACGAAGGCATGCCGCCTAGCTACGCCGAGGCGCTCGAGCTCGCCTGCACGGCCATCACAGGGCTCTTTGTGCTCGAGATGGCGCTCAAGCTCTGCGGGCTCGGCTGCCTCGGCTACTGGTCGGACAACTGGAATGTTCTCGATGGGTTGATTGTGATCGAGTCGGTCGTTGACGTGCTGCTGACGGACTTTTTCATTGTCTTCGGTGACGGCACTGACGTGCCCAAGCTCTCGTTCCTGCGCGTGCTGCGGATGCTGCGGGTGGTGCGCGTGCTGAAGCTGATGCGCAGCTGGAGCGGGCTGTACAAGATCATCGTCACATTTGGGGCCGCGATCTCGCAGATCTCCAACCTGTTCGTGCTCATGTCGCTCGTGATCATCATCTTCTCCCTCATAGGCATGCAGCTTTTCGGCGGCCTGTACAATCCATCGACGGGCTACTCGAGCTTGCCGTGCCCGGGCGGCGTGTGTCCCGACCCTGAGCTCCAGGAGCTGCCTCACTATCACTTCGACTACTTCGCAGCGGCGCTCCAGACCGTCTTCATCCTCATGACCGGCGCGTGGGTCGACCCGATGAGTCCGGCCACGGACGTGCTCGGTCCGATAGCTTGCTTGTACTTCATCGTCGCCGTCATTATCGGGCGCTACTTGATCATGAACCTCTTTGTCGGAATCCTACTGAACTCGTTCTCGGACGTGGATGCATCCGACGAAACCGGCAAAAGCTCCTCGCCTCCCACCCCGCCCACAACCGACCGCGCGCTCCTCGTGCTCCCTGAGGACGGCTCGCCAGCGCCCACGGCGGCGCCTCAGAGCAGCCTGAGCGACTCGGCGCGGCTAACGGCTCTCTTCAAACGGCGTCGAGAGAGCTATGAGGAGTTCGAGCCCAAGCCGCCGCTCGACGCGCTTGGGCTGCAAATCCTCGAAGAGGATGGCAGCCATCTCAGTGACGAGGGATGGCCTAACGGGCACGCTCTGCTCTGCTTCGGCCCGCGCAACCCGCTCCGTCGCACCCTCTATCGCGTGGTGCAGCACCCTCTCTTCGACAGCTTCACCATCGTGATCGTGCTCGCCTCGTCGGTTGCTCTCACGCTCGACTCGCCGCGGCTCGAGCCGGACGAGCCACTGGCCCAGCTGCTGCACACGCTTGACTATGTGTGGATGGCCATCTTTGTCCTGGAGCTGCTCGCCAAGAGCATCGCGTTTGGCTTCCTCAACGGCCGGCGTGCGTACCTGCGCTCTGTTTGGAACCAACTCGACGGCCTCATCGTGCTCGCATCGTTGCTCGTGATGCTCGCGGAGTCCTTCCCCGTGCTGTTGCCGCTCAAGGCGCTGCGCATATTGCGAGTGCTCCGGCCGCTCCGGATTATCTCACGCGCTCCTGCGATGAAGCTGATCGTCACGTCCCTCGCCAAGGCACTGCCTGCCGCCTCGAATGCCTTCGGCCTCCTGCTCGCGATCCAGAGCGTCTTCGCGATTCTGGGTATGCAGCTATTCATGGGCGATTTTGCGTCGTGCTCAGACCCCTCTATCCTAACCGCCGCCGAGTGCGTCGGTGATAGCAGCCGCCACCACCACCACCACCCCATCCCCCACAACCACAGGCAGCTGCGCGGCGGCAGCGGCAGTAGCCAGAATCCTGGCGGGGTGCTCAGGTGGGCGAGCCCGACCCTGGGCTCCTTTGACGATTTCGGGAGCGCCATGAGGCTGTTGTATGTCATGAGCACGGGGGATAATTGGGAGGCGCCCATGTACATGATGATGGCTGCGACCGAGCCGGGCCACGCGCCCGTGCGCAATGACTACTCGCCCGCCGCCTTCTTCTCGATCCTATGGATGTTCGTTGGCTCCTTTTTTGCGCTCAACCTCTTCGTCGGCGTCATTTGCGACTCGTTCAACAAGATCAAGCGCGAGACTAACCAATCCGCGACTATGACGCAAGAGCAGCAGCAGTGGGTGGACACGATGCGCGCCGCCGCCAAGCTCAAGCCGAGCAGCGGCGCGCGCCCGCCAGCAGGGGGCGTGCACCGGAAGATCTTTGACATGGTTCAGTCACCACCGTGGGAAGCGGGGATCACCATCGTGATCCTCGCCAACGTCTCGCTCATGGCTTGCGACTACTGGGACATGGACACGCAGCCCGAGGTGCTCGCCGCCTTCAACGCGACGCTCCGTGGCTTTGGGTACATCTACTACGCCGAGGCATGCATCAAACTGCTCGCACTTGGGCCCGCGGGCTACTTTGGCGACGGTTGGTGCCGCTTCGACTTCTTCCTCGTCTGCGCGTCCCTCATCGAAGAGTTCGCGTCCGGCATCTTCGAGGGGCCCATGCCGCCGTTTGTGCTGCGCTTCCTGCGACTGCTGCGCATCCTGCGCATCCTGCGGCTGCTCAGGGGGGCGCGCGAGCTGCGCGATCTCGTCATGACGATGGTACTCTCTGTCCCGGCGCTGATCAACGTGAGCTCGCTCCTCGCGCTCGTCGTCTTCATGTACGCGGTGCTTGGCGTCTTCCTCTTCACCTTCCTCGCGCCGCAGCAGAACATCAACGAGGAGCGCAACTTTGTCAACCTGCGCTCGACGAGCCTGCTGCTCTTCCAGGTGCTCACGGGCGACGCGTGGTCAGGCCTCATGACCGACGCAATGCTCGACGAGGCGAGCGGCCTGTGCGAGCCGGCCCGGTCTGCCGGCAACGGCTACGGCACGTGTGGCGGCACAGTGTCCATCCCCTACTTTATCTCGTTCATGTTCCTTGGATCATTCGTCTTCCTCAACCTGATCGTCGCCGTGATCCTGGAGAACTTCTCGACCCTCAGCTCTCAGCGCGCCGACCTCGTCGCGCCCGGCGACATCGACAACTTCAAAGAGGCTTGGACGATCCTCGACCCGGACGCGGACAACTTCATTCCTTCGAAGGACCTGCTGTCCCTCGTGCTCGCGCTCCCGCCGCCGCTCGGCCTCAAGGGCACGCCACGCGCCACCGAAGCGCATGCGAAGCGCATGTGCCTGAAGCTCAACGTGGCGCAGTCGCAGGGCCATGTGTCGTTCCACGACGTGCTCCACGCGCTCGTCAAGTACTCGTACCAGGCGGCGCCGGGGGTGCTCGACGCCGAAAACCTCGAGAGCCTGCACAACAAGGTGTATGACGAGGGTGTGGAGCAGCCAGGCTCGCCCGAGCTCCCGCAGAGCAAGACGAGAGCGGCGCTACTGTCCGAGGCCGCGCTCAACCCCAAGCTGAAGCGTCGAATGAATGTCGACGAGCGCCTCAAGCTCGAGGCGGAGGAGTTTGCGCTCGACTTGCCCTCGGCTCGGCGCGTGTTTGCCATGTCGATCATTGCCTCACACGCTATTCGCTGGGTGCGCCGACATGAGCAAAAGCGGCGTGCGAAGGCGACACTTCTGGCCAAGGCGGATCCAAAGCGCCAGCCGCAGACCCCTCCAAGGACTCCAACGCGCGGCCGCGAGCGCACGCGACATCCGTCTGCCTCGGCTCGTGAGAGTACAGCGAAGCCTCCTCTGCCGACGAAGCTCGCCGCCCTCGCCGGGACGAGCCGCCCTGCACTCCTTCAGTACACAGGGCCCCGGTGACACAAACATCACCGAGCTCACACAATCGACTCACACAACACCCGCATGCTAACACATACAATCCGCGCGCTTATAACCCGGCACGTTACTGGCATGTGTAATCTCACATGCCTATGTTACACTCTCGTCTGGAACGTGCATGTAAACGGTGTCGGCGCCGCGATCGCATGTATGGCACATGAGCAATGACTCGTTTTCCCTGTGCCGGCTGTCGTGTGTATCGCGTCTCGTGCCTCACACGTGTGTAAGCGGTTGCTTTCCTTTCTCAACCCGCTCTCTCAGCAGAGCACTCCCCTCCACGGGCCCAAAACAGGCCACCTAGGCACCTTCGCATAAGGCAACGACCCAACGTGTCCGGTCGCTGGCGCCTGCCCGGACCTTTTATCCTGCACTCAATCCGTCGCAAATCTCAATTCTGGGGCGCCGGCCCACTCTTGGTCTTGCGGAGTCTGTCCGTTACTTATCGGTTCGAGTGATGGGGATGTGCTTGTCGTGAGTTTTGTTCAGGGCGGGGGCTCAAAATGACCGTGAGTTGTGTGAGCTGTGGAAGTATACCTCTCGCAACATACATCGCGGCCGGGCGATGCGAACACCGCCCCACCAAGAACTGCAGGCGATGACAAACCGGCGACGGCGACGGCAAGCGCAGGCCGTCCGTCGCCACAACGACAACCATAAGTTCCCGGGCCGTCCTGAACTTCTAACTTATCGGCGAAGCCGAAACTTGGGCCCCGAACATGGGGAACACCTCTATCAATCCCTCTATCGCCGTCGCCGCCTCGGGACGTGTCACATGTGTGCTCGTCAGCACCATCTTCATCATCAGCCACGCCCTCTTTGCGGTCGCACAGCTATCGTCGGCCTTGGAAGACTGCCCGACCCTGCCGGGGCTCTCCAACTGGACAGCCGACTGCACCGCCGACGATGACTGGATGCTTGCGCGCGTGAGTCTGGATGCATCCATCAGCTTCGAAGCGACGGGCCTCATGTCTCTCGTCATCGGATCATTCGCCAGCAGCGCTTGCGACGCTAGCTGCACGCCAGCCGGAGCGCAGAATAGCAGCACGCGTTGCAGCCTGATGGAATGCGACCAGTGCCTCGCACTGGGAGGGTTGGTTTTATCGCAATCTTGCTCCACCGATGTGCACCAAACCCTTCTGACCGTGTCCACCTATGGTGGAGTCTACATGCTGTGGTATCAAGACACGTCGCCATTGTGCCTGAGCGGCCACGAGCCGGTGTGTACAGGCGTGCACCCGTACTTTTGGGTCGGGTGCGTGTTTTTCGCCGTGTCCGTCTGCTGGCCACACCTCAAGCTGCTCCTGCTGCACGTGTGCTTTTACGCGCCCATGCGCACCGCGCGCCGGCGCAACGCGCTCTACTGGCTCACCTTTGGGGGTAAGTATACACTCATGGACGCTCTCTCAATGGTCGTACTTCTGGGCTTATACCGCATCCAGATACCGATCCGGTTCTCGGACGCCTTTGCGCTACTCGGGGGCGAGTGCAAGCCCATCTGCGAGGCGCTCACCAACAGTACCGGCGACTGCACCCACGCCTGCGCCGCCATCGAGCAGGCGACGAACCACGCGCGGCTGCCAAAGGGTACCATCGACGCACAGCTCGCAATGGAAGGGCTGGTCGCTATGGTCTGCTTCTGCTGCGCCGTTCTCCTCTCAATCTTGGCGAGCGTCGTCGTCGACTCACTCGAGGAGTCCCAGCGCCTCGAGCACGCGCAAGCCAAGCGTCGCAAGTCCGCAACCGCCGGGGCCATCGACGCCGCCTGCGCGCCCGACGACAGAATCGCCCTCACACTTGGAGACGCAGTGGATACGAACGGTGTCGCCGCAGCCGAGGAGACAGATGCTGCGGCGCACGAGCGCCGACTCCGGATCGCCGCGTCCTTCTTCGAGGATGCAAACAAGCTGCTCGCGAGTGGAGTAAGGGGACCTACCCCCTCGAGGGGAGGCTCGCCAATTGGCTCGACAATTGGCTCGCCTCTCAACTCAAGGCTTCGCGGAGGCTCCCCGAATTCGCACCTCGCACGAGCCATGCGTGAACTCGAGGTTACGCCTGCGCGGACGCACTTGTTGCTCGAATCTCCACGAGCGGCGACGCCGCCGACGCTCGTCGAGGAGCACAGACGCGGGCGCGACCGCAGCCTCCACCGTGGGCGCCTTCGAGCCCATGGGACGAGATGCCGGCTGGCAGCCCATATCGGGTCGCTCCTCATCCAAGAGACCCTCGCGCTGTGTGCCGTGAGCACCCCGTTCTTCACACAACAGCTCTCAGGCAGCGCGATTGCCCTCGTGCTGGACGCGATGGGCGCGAAGACGCTCGACCGCTCCTTCTCGCTCATCGAGCTTGTGGGGCTCATGCCGGCTGGGCTGCAGCCGGCCCTCATCAACACGCTCACCTTCTGCTTCTTCATTGTCGTGTGTCCGCTCCTACAGCCGCTGCTGGGTGCGTGCGTGCTCGCAGGCTACGCCGCCGGATGGCCCGCCGGCTTACTGCGCCGGCTCCACCGCCTGGCCACCTACCTCACTTACGCCTCAGGTCTCGAGGTAACGGTCCTCGTGGTCGTGCTGATACAGAACTCGCAGTTCTCAGGTAAGGGCACGCAGTCGCTCCTCAACGACGAGGTGCTTCCCGCATGCGATGGGCTCGCCCAACTGTACCCCGACGAGGGCCATTGCTTCCAGATGGACCTAGGCGTCTCCACCGGCTTCTGGTTCGCCATCGCGGCCTCGATCGCCTTCTTCGTCTCCGGCGTTGCCGGCTCCAGCACGCATCGTCTTACGCACCAACTGCTCTTTCCCGCCGATGAAGACCCCCTCCCACCCCACTGTTAAACGTGGGTTTGACAATTTCACGTTCACACCTGAGTGTGGTGCGGTCGGGCCGCCGGCAAGTTCACACTCCAACTTCAAAAAATGCATTTGCGTCAAGCGGTCTCGCTTCGCTCTCTCCGCGGCCGCCGTCAGGCTGCTGCGCTGATATTTTAATTCTAACCCTTCTTGATGGTTACGGGCGTCTGGTCCAAGCAAATCAAGGAGGCTAACGAGCGGCGTGGCGGCGACCTCAACTCGCCGGCCATGGCAGGCGCCTGCCTCGTCCTCGTCGCCGTCTGCGGACTCGGTTTCCGGCTGAAGCTCCAGATGATCCGGGAGTTTGGCCGAGAGGTGCTTTGGCACGTACACGGTGCGCGCGTGGCTGCAGCGGAGGAAGCGGTGCGACGTGGCGCCAAAGGGCGTGGCTTCGATCCGAGCGCAGGCAGTGGCTTCGGCCCGCGTTCGGCCGGCTGGGATGAGTACATGCGCTCGTCGGCCGCGGGCGGCGATGATGGCGCGGGCGTGCACGGGCCGAGTGGTCAAACGCGTTGGCAAGACGAGTGGTTTGGCGAGGACGCGCGAAGCGGTCGGACAGCCGAAGAGAATCATCGACGAGCGCAGGCGCGTGGCTTTCAAGCGCGAGAGGATGCGCGACGGCGGGCGGCTGATCGCCGCAGTGTTGGTGAGGATGCGGAGGCGGAGGACTACCGAGCTCTGCTTGGCGTCGGGCCTGGCGCAACCAAAGCGGAGCTCAAACGGGCCTACTATCAGGCGGCAAAGCGGCACCACCCGGATGCCAATGTACAGGCGAACACGCAGAGCTTTACGCAGCTCAAGGTGGCCTTTGACCGTCTGTCGCAGCGAGCTTCCAGGTGAGTCGACCCAGACGAGAGACCGTGCTTGATGTGCACGACAGTAAGTTTTTGCGTTGCTTCACACACGATTAAAGAATCTGCAGCAATCTGCACATCTCATCTGCTTTCGTATCTTTTGATTCCGCCGGGTGCTCTCGTCTGTACGCCTCGGTGAGCTCCTCTTCGAAGACCTTGTTCGAGACGAAGTCGAAACTTCGAAAAACTGCCTGGTCCGATGCGTTGAGCGGCCACGTGGAGCGCATCGACATCGACGTTTGCATGTAGTCGACCTTGGTGCAGAAGTAGTCGATCTGCGAGGTGCCCGTTGGGATATTCTCGTGCTTGGTCGGCTCATAATCGAGGTCAGGCTCAAAAGGGACGGCCATCTCCTGCGCCATCAACTGTTCCCAGTCGATGGGCTTGAAGAAAGGATGCTCCTTGATCTCTGCAGGGCCATTCGCGCCGCAGCCAAGGCGCTGGGTCGCGTCGCGGTTTAGGAGAGCGAGCGAGCAGCTCCTACTTGATGCTTGCATGCTTGACGGCAGAGCGTTTGTCAAGTCCATGTGCTTCGCGAGATGCTCTGACTCCTTGCGGTTGCTGCCGCGCAGAGGGTTATCCCCCGTGAGCATCTCGATGATCAAGATACCTACGGTCCACCAATCGGCTGGCTTTCCGTAGTTTCGCTCGTACACCTCGGGCGCACGGTAGCCATGTGTGCCCGTGATCGACATGCGCCGGCCCTTGGACAGGTCGACTGGCTTGGCCGTGCACGGTGCGCTCGCCGTCGCTTGTTCTCCGCCCCTGATGGTACCATCGTCGCTAACACCGCGCGCGGCGCCCATGTCGGCCAGCCTGCAGTTGCCGTTGAGCGTGAGCAGCACGTTGTCGGGCTTCAGGTCGCGGTACAAGATGTCGAGCTCGTGCAGGTGCTGCATCGCGAGCACGATCTCGGCCGCGTAAAACATGGCGCGTTCATGCGTGTATGGGCCACGCATGAGGTCCGTGTACATGTTCCCACCCTCGATGAAGTCGAGCACGAGGCAAAGGTGGTCTTCCGTCTGGAAGCCGTAGCGCAGCGCGACGACGAAGGGGTGCTCGACGCATGCGAGCACCTCCTTCTCACGGAAGATGGAGTGCGTCTGGTTCTGCGACAACAGGATGCGTTTATCCATAACCTTCATCGCGTAGAAGCGCCCCGTGTCCTTCTTCTGCGCCAGCAGCACCATGCCAAAGCCGCCTGCGCCCAGGAAGTGGTAGAGGTCGAACTCATCCATGTCGACCACCTTGCGCTGTTCGAACTTCAATTCGACCAGTGCATCGTACCCATCCGACTCGACGAAGCGCGGAAAGATGTCCATTTTCATCGAGAGCATCACCTCGCTGCGCAGCTCGTCAAAAAGCGTCAGAGATGGAAGATCCGTGAGAAGCGCTGGCGAGACCTTCTTACGCGTTGCCGCCTTGACTGCTATCTCCATTTTCGTGCCCTCGGCGCAGTACTTTCGAAAGATCTTCTTGGCGACGTGCCTACGGTATTCTGGCGCCTCGGCGGTCCGGTAGTCGGCCGTCTCCAGCCAGAAGAGCAGATTCTCCACCGAGCGCTCCTGCACGCAGAAGGACTTGAAGACCTTCAGATTGACCGGATCGTACAGGATCTGCTCGAGCGACATGGGGCCTTTACCCCGAATTGAGGAGCGCGATACCTGGTCCTTGTATTGAGAGTACATGCCGCTGTCCTTGGCCGCCATCCCGCCGCCTGGCGTCGACGCAGGGCGGTGGGATAGCAGCGTGACCAGAGCGGGAAAAGCGATCCTCTCGTCTCACAGCTGAGTGGCAACCTAGGAGAAGAGTTGCAAGATGTGGACAAGTTTGGCTCGGCGCGAAGCGGCCTTATCGCCCCCTGTCCCTAAGCAGGGTAAACATTAATGCGCTGAACAAAAGGTCGGTTTCGCACTGTGCGAAATTGTGTGAGGGTCCTTCCCGAAGTTCTGCACTTTCGCCGTAACGGCTCGCCGGAGTTTACAGCTGCTAGCTAGAAGGTGACCAAATTCCAGTGCGTCCGTGTTGTCAGTCGATAAAAAAGGAAACTATCCATTCGTTTGCTCTGAGCTCGCTCTTCCGGGTCTCGCACGTCTGGCGCACTCGCAGGCATTTTGCATGCGCTCCTGCTCCGTCCGACTGCTTCTCGTCGCCATGCTCGCCACCCATCACACCGACTTCGAATCCTTTACCAATGCGCTCGGTACCCTTCCGAATCATCCGCCCGTGCCGATGGCGTGCGAGCCGTCGCCGAGTCCCATCGATGTGGACACCAAAGCCATTGTGCAGCAAGTGGTCGATGTGCTGCTTAAGCACAGCCCTTCGCCCGCGGTGCATCTCGAGGTTCTCGGCCGTCGATGGCTCGCGCTCGCTCGCAACGAATCCGTGACCAACCTCACGAGCACGCTCTCGCCTGCCAAGGTCCCTGCCATGAACAAGCGAGACAAACGAGCCCGCGCGGTCCTCGAGCTCATGCCTGTGACGCGAGACTGCCCCCAGGCGACGATCGCGCTCCTCATGAGCCATGCGAGCACCCATCGGTCGGCCGCGGACATCAAAGTCCTGCGGCGCTGCGGCGCTCAGGCTGTGAAGCTCGCCGAGGCCGGCCTCAAGCAGCCCACGTCGGCCACGAGTAAGGTCGTGCCAGCAGAAACAATCAAGGCGCTCGACGCGCATCGCGCTGCTGAGGCACAAAAGAAAGGCGAAAAATGTGCGTGGATGCGTACCGAGGACGTCGCACTTCTCGAGCTGCACGCGGGAGACTTGCCGATGTCGAGCCATCATCCAGCCCTCGCCAATCGATCTCACAGCGCACGCCGAAATCGGATGCTCAGATTGCAAAAGCACGTGGGTGGGCTCGTGCGGGCCACCTTCTCAAAGTCGATCACCAACCAAGCAGGCCCGCTCCTCGAGCTGCACTACGACCGATGGACGCGTCTCGCTCCGGACCTCGCCCTTCCCGGAAATGCTCAGGTGGACTGGCTGAATGGTGTCGCTCGGGCTCCCGCCGCGTGGGACTTGCAGCTCGACCCAGATTCCATCGTGCTCTTCGATGCCGCGCGTGATGAATGGATCGATCTCGACTCGTCCGACCTCTTCATGCTGCCCGACGTTCGGCGAACCATGACGCTCCACCAGATCATGAATCACGTCGAAAACTGGATGCAAACGAGCAAACCAAAGCGTCGCCCGGGCTGCCCGAGCGCATCAACTTCAAGGATCTGCGCTTCGCATTCCTTCCATCAGACCTGAAGCAGCCATCACCGTTCGAGGAAGCTGTGGCCGCAGCTGCTCCTTCTGCAGGTCAGTCTGTACTCTATCATCGCGCCGACGGGAGCACCGCCCTTGCCAGTGTCAAGACCGTCAACGTGCCGCCGCCGCCACCGCCGCCCGTGGCCGCGCCTCACGCACGGCAGGGACTGCCGCTTCGGCACGAAGAGAGCCCGGCGGTCCAGCCGACGACGTTCACCATCGTGGTCGAGGATGGCACAGAGGTCTGCACCGTGCGCGAGCGCCTGTCGCGTGACGTCTCGGCACGGGCTCAAGGCCAAGGTGCGACCTCTTCCTCGAGCTTGCCGCCGTACGACAATGTGACGTTCCCAGATCCACATAGCACCGTCGAAGCTGTCGACCTGTACAACCAAAAACGCCGTCTCATCGTTACCAACGTGCGCAACCTGAATTCCGGAGACCGAGACGTGCGCAACTACTGGGCGGAGCGACGGCGCAATGCGGAGCACGTCCACAACGCCCGGCCTCGTGCTGTCGAGCACCTCACGATGCTCAACAACCTCACGGCTCAGGCTCACAATCACGGGGTCGACACGCATCTTCCAAATGAGGCCTCCGTCTGGGCAAAGCTCTCGAGGTACGCAACCTCGATCGCGGAGCCCATGACGTGTGTGTGCTTCCAGTGCGGCATGGTCAATCACCGCTCCAACACGCACGTCATCACGGTCCGAAATGTGACGAGGCCACGTGACTGCCGTGCGTATCGCGTCTTCCGATACTACATTCGCCGCCTTCAACGCAAGGAGCGCGAGCGCATCGGCGACGACGTCGATGGCAACGACGTGAACAGCAGCGTCTTCCTGTGCAACCCGTGCGACGACGCGGTCCTCGGTGCGAACGTCTACGCCTGCACCGCGTGCAAGACGGCGTGCGCGCGCAAGGACGCTGAGGGCAAACGCTTCTACGCGCAGTGCACCGGCGCCGAGCTCGACCTCTTCGACGGCTTCGATGAGGAGGATCACTACGTGAGCAACGGCATCGGTGAGCGTCAAGCGCCAGAGTACCGGAAGCTCTCCGTGCACGACCGGCTCGCTCTCAGTGTGCTCAACATGGGCGACGCGCTCTTCAAGGCGTACGGAGGCGCCGGCTACACCCACTCCGCCGGCGGCGGGCTGCTTCAGCCCCAGGACTTCCACGGCATGGCCGCGCTCCTCGTCGAGGCACGCCCCAGTCGCGACGTCGGACCCGCGATTCTAATCAATTCGAATTGACGTTCCCTCATTCTGAAATTGTGTGAGGGTCCTTCCCGAAGTTCTGCACTTTCGCCGTAACGGCTCGCCGGAGTTTTCCTATCTCGCCTCCGATCTCTCGTTCACGTGGGCGACCTCCGACCGACGATCACGGACCCCACGAGCCCGCAATGTCAACGTTTGGCACCATCTTCCGCGTGACCACGTTTGGCGAGTCGCACTGCAAGGGCGTCGGCGCCATTGTCGACGGCGTGCCGCCTCGGATGTGCGCGCGCGCCGCCACCGCCTTGATTTCAAGCCTGTCTGAGCCTGGCCGCGCGCCTGCCGCTGAACCGCTACTCGAACACGCGCGCAGGGCACTCACCGAGGCCGATATCCAGCCGCAGCTCACGCGCCGTCGGCCAGGTCAGAGCCGGCTGACAACGCCGCGCGCCGAAAAAGACCTGGTGACAATCATGTCGGGCACCGAGTTTGGTTTCACGCTGGGGACGCCGATCGGCCTCTTCGTACCCAACGAGGACCAGCGGCCGGGCGACTACAGCGAGATGGACTCGATCCCGCGGCCGGGCCACGCCGACTTCACCTACCAGATTAAATACGGCACGCGTGCCTCGTCGGGCGGCGGCCGCTCGTCAGCGCGCGAGACGATCGGGCGCGTGGCCGCGGGCGCGATCGCGGAGAAGTTCCTGCTCGAGACGTACGGCACGACCGTGAATTGCTGGGTCAGCTCCATCGGCGACGTCTCGATGCCCGATTCGGCGGTGGCACTCGCGGACGGTGGACGAGGCTGGACGCGTGAGGAGATCGATACGCACGGTACGCTGTGCATGCTGCGAAACCCGTCGCATTGGCACGTCGTGAGCGAGTCGGAGGAGCCCGACGCGGCCCAGCGCAAGAAGAAGCAGATGGCCCTCGAGATCGCCTCCGAGGAGGCCTTCCTCGCGCAGTACAATGGCGGACCAGAGGCGCTTGCTGCCCTGGCCGCTGTGCCCAGCTACGCCGACCACGAGGGCAAGCTGTACAATCATGCTGGCGTGGAGGTTGTGGCGCCGATCAACCTGGCGGCGTGGCAGACGGACGAGTTACTCCCGCTCCGCTGTCCGCACCCGCCCACATGCTGCCGCATGGCTACGCTCATCCGCCAAGTGAAGAGTGAGCAGGATTCGATCGGTGGCACTGTCGCGTGCGTCTGCCGTGACGTGCCCCCCGCTCTTGGTGAGCCCGTGTTTGACCGCTTAGAGGCGAAACTCGCGCATGCAATGCTTTCGCTCCCCGCGACCAAGGGCTTCGAGATCGGCTCGGGCTTCGGAGGCACCGTCATGCGCGGCTCCGTGCACAACGACCCATTCGTGCAGCGGCCGGCCTCTCCCGGCCCGGGGGGGGTCAAGGAGCCTGCGATCACGACCAAGAAGAACCATGCCGGGGGCACTCTCGGCGGCATCAGCGTGGGGACGGACATCTACTTCCGGGTGGCGGTGAAGCCCGTCTCCACCATCGGGCGCGCCCAGATGACGTCCTCGTACGGCGGAGACGACGTCGTTCTCGAGGCCAAAGGGCGCCATGACCCTTGTGTGCTTCCGCGCACGCCGCCTCTCGTCGAGGCCATGGCAGCACTTGTGCTCATCGACGCGGCACTGATGCAGCGCACGCGCCTGGGCGGGAGCGAGACCATCCGAGACGACGCGCGCACCAACTTCAACCCTCGCGCGGCCAACGGACACGCGGACTCCTCTGCGAGCAAGAGGCCGCGCAATGCTTAAGGCACCCCCTGGCATCGGTCGGGGCGCCGACGTGAGCATGGCTGCCCGTCGCCCCGTTGTGATGATGAGCAGCTGAGCGCGCGCGGTGTTGTACGGACAGTCGATGTCCTCGGGGAGCGAGACATCCTCTCCCCGCCGGGTTGGGACGAGAGAGGTGCGGACAGCGAGAGAGGGGCGACACCCTGTGAGCGCGCATGGAGGCGCGGGAGTCGGTAGACAGCGCTCAGCGGAGAGGCGAGCGCAGTGAGGCGAACAGGCGTGAGTCGTGACGCCGCACCCGCGCAGAGTACCCAGCATCCATGTTATTATGTTACTGGCTGTGTGGTTTTCGCCGTTCGTCAACAAAAGACTGCGGATTCTCAATCCGTCATGATTGATATATGTTAAGGTACCTTAATGCGGTTATTTCGATTTTGCGTATATTTCGAGATCGCGGGAAAACAACTAGAGAACTAGGAGCGTACTAGCCGCGACGCCGGCGAACGGCGCCGGTGTCACTTGTGGGATATCATGATGATCGGATCATGCGATGCTTCATAATTCAGGGACCCCGCCAATTGGTAGGTAGCTTGTTCAGTTACAAATCTCTCTCTCTCATCGTTCGTGGCTCTCCGTACTCCGACTAGGCCGCGCACGTGGGTGCTGACGTGATTTTAAGGTGCAGCCGGTGGCGGCGGTCCGCTCGGCACGTATAGCTCGGCTCGCTGGTAAGGATCAGGGACCGAGCAGTCGGTGCCAGCCCAGCCCCGGTGGCATCGGCACTGGGCGAAGCCAGCTTCGTCAGCTTCGTCAGCTTCGTCGCCTTCCTCGATGGCCTCGCCGAGGGCACGCGCCGGCTGCTCACAACTGCCGTGCACGCATCCACCTACGCACTTGAGCATCGAGCAGTCGACGCCCGTCCACCCCGCATCGCAGCTGCACCCACCGTGCTCACACCAGCCATGTGTGCCGCAGCCCGACGCCGCGCACTCGCGGTGCTGGCACCACTCGCCATACCAGTCGGCCTCGCACACGCACACGCCGCGGGACGCATCGCAGGCACCGTGGCCGTTACATCCATGCATGCATCGGAGCTCGGCGCGGCAGCGCGAGCCCACTGACGTGACCCGGCGCGCCGACGAGGCTGGCACGAGGCCAGCGGCCGCGCCGGCCGCGCTCGCGTTGGCTTCCATGCTCGCATCAGTGGTCATCGCCCTCGAGACGGCGGTGTAGTCGGCGATCTGAGGCCGGGACTCGGTGGTGTCGTCGCACTCGCAGGCACCACCGAGGCAGCGTCCTCGTGCCGAGCACGGCGGCGCACTTGCATCGATCGGAGCGCACGTCGCATGCTCGCATGCAGCGCCCGACCATCCGGGCGCGCACACGCACGCGCCCGTGAGTGCGTCGCAGCTGCCGTGGTTGCTGCACCCAGAGGCGCAGCGCACGGCGTTCTCGCATGCCTCTCCCGCGAAGTACGGGTCGCATAGACAGCTGCCGTGTACGCACGTGCCGTGGCCGTGGCAGTTGGATGGGCACGCCTTGTCAGCGCAGCCAGGGCCAGTCCAGCCGGCAGCACACACGCACACGCGCCGCTCCACGTCGCAATGGGCGCGCTCGGCGTGGCAACCCTGGAGGGGGCCGCCGCCCGCGCGCATCGCCGTTGTGGTGAGCAGCGGCGCGAGCGCGAGCGAGGAGCTGTGATTGAGCATCGTCAGCTGCAGGCGCGCGGTACGGTCCCCAGGACACGCTGGGGTCGCGCAGGACGGTCCGTCCCATCCCGGATTGCACACGCACTCACCGGCGGCCGTGCAGTCGCCTCGCCCGTGGCAGTCGTGTTCGCACGCGCGCTGCGCGCAGTCGGCACCTCGCCAGCCTGCCTGGCAGATGCATAGGCCAGCGCGACGATCTGGAGGCTGCACGCAGTCACCATGGCCAGAGCAGTTGTGCGCGCACAAGGCCGCCTCACACGTGGGTCCCCCATACGGCGGCTCACACGCGCAGCGCGCGAGCCGGTTCCCAACGTCCACGAGGCACGCGCCACGGCCGGAGCAGGCACTCGGTGTCCCGAGGCAAGCGGGGCGCTCGCATGCAAGGCCGCGCCATCCGGGCAGGCAGCGGCAGCGGCCGATCGCGCGATCGCACGTGCCGTGGGTGGAACCACCGCAGGTCGCTTCTGGTTCGGGCGAGAGAGGATCGCGCGGGCACTGCCGGTCGGCGCAGTCGACGCCGGTCCACCCCGGCCAGCACTCGCACGTGCCATCTGACATGCACACCCCATGCTGCGAGCAGGCCCGTGGGCACGTCGGCAGCTCGCATTGCTCGCCTGTCCACCCAAGATCGCAACGGCAGCGCGCGGGAAACGCGGTGACGACGATGGGCGTGCGGCTCGCGGCCACGGCCGCGGCGGCGTCGTACGCCGGCGAGCGCCAGTCCATCCGCCAGCCGCGCGCCGCCTCGGGCAGCTCGCACACGCCGTGGCCCGAGCAATTGGTCTCGCACAGTCGTATCGAGCAATCCGCGCCTCCGAAGCCGGCGTGACACTCACAACGACCCAGGGCAGCGCACACGCCGCGCTTGGAACATCCATTGGGGCAGAGCACCTCGGCACAGTCGGCGCCGCCGCGCCCCGCCACGCACAGGCACGTGCCACCCGCGCACGCGCCAAACGGCGGCGAGCAGTCGGACGTGCACTCGCGCTCGCACGCGCGGCCGCGTGTGAGCGCTGAGCTATACCCCAGATCGCACCGGCAGAGGCCCTCGACGCAGATGCCGTGCGGTCCGCATGCCGACGGTTCGCCGGGTGCGGCCGGCGCGCATGCGATCAAGTCGCATGCGTCGCCATGCCACCCTTTCTCGCACACGCACCCGGCGCCGCCGAAGGGGTCGCAGGCGCCGTGTACACCACACTGGGAGGCCGTGCACAAGGAGGGCGAAGGAGCGGCCGCGGCCGCGCTCACGTCCGCGAGTGCAGGCGTCGCAAGCCCGCAATTCTCACCGACGAAGCCCTTGGCGCACGCGCATACGGCCGGGGTAGCGCCGGCGCCGGCGCCGGCGCCTCCGACACACAGGCCACGTCCGAGGCTTGCCCAGCACTCATCAGGGCAGCCTACACTCTCCGAGCAGTTGTCGCCGCGCCAGCCGCCTGCACACTCGCATAGGCCGCGGACGCACCGGCCGTGGCCAGAACATCCGGCGGGGCACTGCGCCGTCTCGCACGCGGCGCCCGCCCAGCCACCGAAGCATATACACGTGCCGCGCACGCACCGTCCGTGGCCTCCGCATCCCTCGACACCGCAGCCACGCTCGGCGCAGTTGGCGCCCGTCCAGCCGGCCGCGCAACGGCACGCGCCGTCGACGCACGTGCCGTGTGCGCCACAGCCGCCCGCGCAGCCCTCGCGCACCTCGCACGCCGCGCCGTCATACCCCGCGTAGCACTTGCACGTCGGAGTATAGTTGTTGATGGGCCCCGGAGGCAGGCAATGGCCGCGCTGCGAGCACGGCGGTGAACCCGGGCATGCCGGTAGATCGCATCGGTCACCCGACCAGCCGCCGGTGCAGAAGCAGGTGCCCGAGGGCGTGCACACGCCGTGCACACACCCGGCCGGGCAGTCGCGCTCGTCGCAGCGCGCTCCCTTCCAGCCCGAGGCACAGGCGCACGTGCCGTTGGCGGCGCAAAACCCCCGCGGCCATCCACACGCGGTATCGACGCACAGAGGGGCGGGCTGGTCGCACCGCTCGCCGGCCCAGGCGTGTGCGCACACGCACACGCCGCCTGCGCACGTGCCGTGCGGGCCGCACTCGACCGCGCATGCCAGGCCGTCGCATGCTTCGCCCATCCAGCCGGCCCAGCACTTGCAGTGGCCATCGGGCAGGCAGTCGCCATGCGCGCTGCAGTCGCGCGGACACGAGGCGACAGAGCAATCGAGGGAGAGCCAGCCGTCGTTGCACTTGCACACGTTGTGTTCGCACGTGCCGTGGCCTGAGCAGTCGTTGGGGCACGCCGGCTCGGCGCACGACGGGCCGCTCCAGAGCAAGCCGCAGGCGCACGTGCCGTTGATGCAGGTGCCATGGCCGCTGCATCCGGTGGGGCACGTGCGCTCGGCACATGCGGCACCCACGTAGCCTGCCGGACACTCGCACAGGTCGGGCGCCTTACACGTGCCGCCATTCTCACACACTGGAGAGCACACGGGGACTGAGCAGTCGCTGCCCTGCCAACCGGCGTCACACTGGCAGCCAAAGAGGTTGTGCCACACGCTCAGAGTGCCGTGGCCCGAGCAATGAATTCCCGAGCTGGGCGCCGCCGCTGCCGCCCAATGGATGAACAGTAGGAGGCGAACAGGGGAGGCCAGAGGCGTCGAGGCTCCTCTCGCACCGCGCAGCATCCTATCCAAACACACGGGACCCTTCGTGTTTCGTCAGAACTTCGCGCCGGAAATCCTCGAACCTAATTCCTACCATAGTAACCGAGTGGCGGCCGTGCATTCATTCACAGTCAATGTTAATTCGACACCCTGTTCACAGGAGCGTCCGAAACTCCGCATCTTCGCCAACTTCGTCATCATGCAAGACGGCAGGTCGACTCCATTAAGGGCGACTCAGGTCGAAGTCGACCCCAATCAGACGCGCAACACGGCCGAGATCGCCCTGCTACAGCCGTACGACACCAAACCGACCACTTTTGCGAGCTGGCGTTGCATAATCTGTATCATGACCGCCGCCCTCACCTGTGGCATCACAACGGGTGTGGTTATTTACATCGAGAGCATGGACTCAGAATCCCCGAGCTCGCCGACAGGCGAATGCGCGAAGGCGAAGGTCCAAGTCGTCCAGTCGATCCCCCTCGGCAGTCCCGCCGATCCCTACAGTGGCGCTCCCTACATCCCTCCGATTGGTGGCTCCGTGCCCAGTTGGGAGGCCTTCGTACGGCTCGCGAATGAGTCAACGACGACGCTGGACTTCACGGCCATGTACTTTGACCTGCTGGGCCTCGAGGATCGCCAACAATTCAATGCGAGCGAGATGCAGGCCTTTGGTGCCGATCGCGGCGAAGCTGTCTTTGCAGCACTCGAGGCCGCCGCGATGCGCGGCGTCCAGATGCGCATCCTGCTCGGCACGCTCAACGACCCGATGAACAGCACAGAGGTGCGCACGCTGCTCAGCTACCCGAGCGTTAAGGCGCGCACCTGGAACCCAGTCAAATGGTACGATGGCGGCATCATGCACATGAAGCTGTGGCATTCCAACGGGCGCGCCGCTTATCTGGGCAGTGCCAACACCGATTGGAAATCGCTCGCGCAGGTTCAGGAGTTGGGTGTGCTGGTCAATGGCACTGCGGCGACGGCCGACCTTGGGCGCCTCTTTGAGACCTTTTGGAAGTGGGCGAGCCCCGACGTGCCTGCTCAGCAGATGATCGTGTTCAGCGACAAGTACGCGGCACCGCTCACTCTGCCGCCGTGGGACATCAACGTGCCGCTCGAGCTCAGGGTGCCGATGGCTGCGCCCTTCGATCTGTTGGCTTCGAGCCCACTCGCGGCCCTCTCGAGTGTGAGTTCCCCACAGCTGCTCTGCCCAGACGAGGAGGATCCTGAGGCCGCGGCCGCGAACGCCTATGTCTCAGCGTCACCTGGGGGCGCCGTCACCGCCGGCCGCACCTTCGACCAAGCTGCGCTGATCGACACCGTCCGCTCCGCTACGACTAACCTGTCACTGAGCGTGATGGACTTTTTGCCGGCGAGCAGCTATACGGGCGGGCACGGCTCGGGCCCACTCTACTGGCCAGAGCTCGTCAACGCCGTGCTCGCAGTGGCCTACTCGAAGCCCGTGCGCGTACGTGTGCTGGTGAGCCGCTGGGCTCACACGAGCAAGATGATGGGCCCCGCGATGAAACAGCTCGCTGACGGCCTTGCCGCGTGCACGACGGCTTACCCGACGTGCGCGGGCTCGCTCGAGGTACGTCAATTTGAATTGCCTGGCTGGCAGAACACCACCGGCCCGAACGCGACCTTCCCGCCCTATTCGCGAGTCAACCACGCCAAGTTCATCGTGAGCGATCAACGCGCCAATGTCGGGACGTCGAATTGGGAGTGGGGCTACATGTACCAGACGGCGGGCTCGTCATGGAACACCAACGACACCAAGATCGTCGCGGCCGTGCAGCAGATCTTTGACCAGGGCTGGGAGAGCCCATTTGCCGTGCCGCTGTAGAAGCGTGATGATTCGGGCGGGGACGCGGGGTGTGTGGTGATAGTCCCGATTGTTAGCGTGTGAGGTGTGCTTCCAGCACCTTTCCTGAAACCTGGGTCCGATTTTCGACCTCTGGTCGAGGAGGAGACAGTGCTGAGTCCTAGACCTTAACAGCCATGTTCACACTCGTCCCCCGCTCTGAGCCGCTGAAGCCCAACCGCCCTCCTGCCCGGGTGGATCGCTCGCGATAGATGGCCGCCCGCGTCGTCCGGGAGCTCTCGCACATGAGCAGCTCGGACAAAACGCGGATGGCGAACACTCCTGCACCACCTTATGAGGGCGCGACGAATGCCCGCGGTGAGCCGCATGGGGAGGGCCGTCGCGTCTTCTCAAGCGGACACATCTATGAGGGGCAGTGGGTCGACGGCAAGACGGAAGGCTTCGGCCGGTTCACGTACCCCGATGGCCAAGTATTCGAGGGTCAGTGGATGGGCGGGCGTCGCAATGGGCCGGGGAAACTCATGATGGTCGGCGGCGAGACGATCACTGGCAAATGGGTCGACGATGCCCTGAGCGGCCCGGTGCGGCGGTACGCTACGCCGGAGGAGGCTCCCGCACTTGCACCCAACGGGCGGCAGGAGCGCGCGCCCATCGAGGGGAGCCCAGGCGCGCCGAGAGCTGCTGCGGCCCCGCTGGCCATGCCCGGGGGCAGCGGCATGATGGCGCAGCAGCAACAGGCCGCAGCAGCTCAGGCGGACGTGCAGTGGCTGCGCGAGTCGCACGACGTGGTGTGGCAGCTCAACGTGGAGCTACAGATGGAGAATGAGAAGCTCGTCGCCGAGAATCGCCGGCTCCGTCTCAAGCTGCGCACGATGCTCCAGGAGCAGCAGAACAATGCGAGCAGCCAGAGCAGCGCCTCTGGCGTCTCGATCGCCACGGCCCAGAACAAGCCCAGCAACTGTGGCAGCAGCAGCCAGAGCAGCGCGAGCGAGCCTCCGAAGGTGGTTGAGGGGAGGCTGCGGCGCAAGAAGAAGACGACTGACGAGAAGAGCGCCAGCGCCAGTGCCAGCGCCAGCGCGCAAGACTTGTCGTTGCTCAGCAAGCTGCTCGAGATGTCGAAGCCTCGGCCCAACGAGACGGCGGCGGCGGCGGCGGCACCGCCCAAGGTGGCGCCCGAGTCCGATGCCGACGCGCGCGAGCGCCGGCGCAAGATCGTTCACGAGCTGTGCGAGCGTGCGCAGGCTGAGCTACGCGATCGCGCGAGCGCCCGCGCGTGGACCGCGTTGCATCGCCTCGACAGCGCGAGCGAAGTCGAGCGCTTTGCACGGAGCCTGCTCGCGATGCTTCTCGAGCCGGTGCGCAAGCTGCCCGTCGAGTCAGACCGGGCGCTGCAGGAGGCAGCGGAGCGCGTGCGCGAGGCGCTCGACGCGGTCCTTGGCTGGCCCGAGGCCCTCGAGCGCATCGTGCGCCATACTGGTAGGGAGCTTTCGCAGCTGCTAGAGCTCAGCGAGCTTCATCTGGAGGGCCTCCCCCTTGGCGCAGCGGGCGCGGGCGTGGCGGCCCTGCTGGTGCGTGCGAGCCGACAGCTCAAGTCGCTCGACCTTGGGCGTACCGGCTTGGGCGATGTGGGGGCGAGCGTTCTCGCCGACGCGCTGCGAACCGGCGGCGGACGCCTCTCGCTGCTACGGCTGCACGAGAACCGCATCGGCAACACGGGCGGCAGCGCACTCGCGGCGCTGCTCGCGAGCCAGCAGCTCACCGTGGGCGCCGTTGTGTCCGCGCGGCTCGAGAAGGTCGATCTGCGCGCCAACACCTTCGACTTGGTCACGGAGCAGGCCCTGCGGCAGGCCGGCGGCTCGCGCATCATTCTCAACGAGCGCGAGCTGCAGGATTCAGCCGCCTGTTTCTCCGGCGGCGGCGCCGCTAGCGCTGGCGGCTGTGTGGCCAGCCGCGGCTCGTGCGATGTAGACAGCTTCCTGCGCTTCGTCAGCACCAGCGCTCCGGCGCCGCCCGCACCGGTGCCTCCTCCACGGCCTTCACTTGGCATCAGTGACTACGGCCAGGGCCAGAGCCGCACCGATGCCGACGCGTTCCTCAACTTTGGCCGCGGCAGCTGCAGCGGGGCCACGGCCAGCGCCGCGGCCAGCGCCGCGCCGGCCAGAGGCGTGAACGGCATGGAACAGCAGATCCACCTGAGCTTTCCCATTGGCGGCGGCGGCGGCGGCGGCGGCGGCGGCGGCGGCGGCGGCTGCGGCGGCAACGCACCGGCGCCGCCGCCGCCCTCGAATCCGCCGCACCCTGCTGCTGCTGCCAGCGGCATCGGCGCGCCCAGCGGCACCAGCGGAAGCGGCGCTGACGCCGAGGGCTTCCTTCGTTTCACTGCTGGTGGTGGCGCGGCCAGTTGTGCATCGGCGCCTCCCGCCCGCATGATCCCGCCTCCGCGCACGGTCCCGCAGCGCACCAGCCTGCAGCCACCTGCAGCTCAGCCGGCAGCTGCTGCCGGTGGCGGCAGCTGCTCGGACGCAGCGACCTTCCTGTGCTCATCATGTGGCGGCAGCTCAGCCAGTAGCAGCGGCGGTAAAGGGGTGAGCTTCTCGGCGGCGGCTCAGGACTCGCTGTCAGCGGCCGACTTCCTCTCCTCGATAGGCAGCTGAGGTGGCTTTCAGCCGCGAGGGGTGTGTGTAGACTGTTTCGGTGACGTCGTGCGTGCTGTCGTGTGTGCGGTGTCGGTGTGCGCGTTGATGGTGCGGGGATGGCCGATTTCGCGAGCGACGCGCGGACGGATGTCCGGTACTCCGCGGGTTGACGGGTGAAGAACGGACGCCTCAACGAAGAAGTAGCGACGTCTAGCGCGGACTGGTCCCGCAGCAGGAGAATAATGTGTCTTTCGACCGCGACGACCTGCTACCTGGGACTTGTACCGCTGGGCGGCCAATGGCCGATGCGGGCCGCTCCACTGCGCTTTCTGCGCTCTGCGCGGTCGCCGCACGCCGGTCCCGCCCCCACTCTGCGGAAAAACTTCTATTAACTTGTTGGGTATTAGTTTAGCCTCCGTCAGCGGTCATCAACATCATGATGGATGATGCACACGGAGCGGAGCTTTCTGCACATGATGTGCAAAGATCCGGTGACCGCCGACACGATACACACGGAGAATACTGTTGCTCAGTGTCGGTGTCGCTGTGCGTTCAAGATGAGATGAGCACGAGCGAGGTGCCCAAGAAGCTAACGCCGAAGAGCCCACCGAACACCTTGAGCTTCGCCGGGACGCTGACATCGGCGAAATTCTCTTTCGAGAGGAAGCTTGGCAAGTTTTTCTGCACCGACGTCTTTGGCGTCGGGCCCTGGAAGAACATGTAGCCCTGCCTATTAACCCCAAAGGGGTCCTCTGTGGTGGTGCGCGGAGGCCAGTTGATCCCGACCTCGAGCTTCTGGCGCCGCTGCTCGGCGGGAGGCATTTTGGCAAGCCCCTCCTGGATCTCGACGATCGTAGGCCACAGAGAGAGCTCCTCGTTGAAAGTGTCCTTTGGCACCGGCAAGCCGCCCGACGGCGTGGGCGCGGCCTTAGCCTTGGGCTGGTTGGCGCCAAGGCTGCTGAGCAGTTTACCGAAGTCGAACTGCATGCGAACGGCCGGTGCCCGCATGGGTGGGCGCATGCCCAGCGCATGCCCAGCGAGCAGTGAGATGAGGATGAAGCGCGCCATTACTTGTAATGTGTCGCAGCAGACGATCACGCGTAGAATTCGCCGAGGTTGCATATGGGTCTCGTCATTTGCCGAACAAGAGAAGCCGAGGAGACCCTTCAACTTTCTCTCGAATGCAAAGTGAGCGCTCGAACTGCTTCCCGCCGTTTTATATCATAGACCTTTCGGCGCCGTTTCGTGCTTTGGGGGTGAACGACAGTCGCCGCCGTGTTTCGACCCAAGCGCTTCGGAGAAGCATGGTCAAGGGTGGCTTCACCGAACTGCAGCGGACCGCCGTGTGGGCAGAACGTATTGCTCTCGAGGTGCATGAAGCGCCACCCGCCTGTGAGACCACTTGGAGCAGCATGTGTGCGTGTATTTACGCCACTGACCTGCTGACCACCCCTGTGCGCAGAACCACCACGAAGCAGCGCTGCCGAGCTCGCGGTACAGATACACGCGCCTATTGCCACCAAAGCTCAACCCAATCGTGCCGCAGGACGTGGAGCAGCTCTACGACGGAAGCTCAGTGATGCCTGCATTTCCGCCTGGCTTCCTAGAGCTGAACGCACCACGGCAGCGGCCACCAGTGCTTGGCAACCCGCTTTTTGGCTTTTCGTGCCACCCGATCCCTGCGCCGGTGAAGCCGGATGCGTCCGGCAAAAGCGGTCACTCCGCAGCAGCCGCAGCCAAGCTCGCTGAGCTGCAGGAGAAACTCAACGTGGAGAGGGGACTTCGAGCCGAATTGGAGGCAAAGCTCGCGATGCGCTACGGCAAGTGATCGCGAGTACGCATTCCGACGGCGAGACGCGTGAGCGCCTACCAATGCGCCCGGGTCCTGGCGGACTGCGTGTATCGTAGCCGTGCCAGCGCCTCGTACTCGAGTGAATGATCAACGCACGCTGAGGCGCGAGTGCAGTGAGCAGGCTCTGGAGCGTGGGCCACTCGCCGGCCGGTTTGAGCAACGACTGAGAATCTCGCCGTCTTCGATCTGTAGGTGTATATGTAGGTCCACGTACGTGCCGATGGTACCTCGCGTGAAATTTTTCAATCAAGACTCAGGTATTCACACCCCGCGGGGTGCGTAACTATCCCTATGGCGGGACTTGTCTCGCTCGCGGGCGTTTGGTCGGCTTCGGCAAGCATTCAGCCGCTCTCCGACCCAGCTGGGAGCTGGGTGCCGTACGCGCCCATGAGCGACGAATTCGACGGAGCGGAACTCAATTCGAGCAAGTGGAGCACTGACTATACACAATGGGCCGGGCGACAGCCAGGCCTTTTTGACGCGTCCAACGTCAAGGTGGCGAACGGTAGCTTGACGCTCCTGGCGCAGAGTGGGCATCGCAACTCGTCCTGGCCAGTCGGATACGACAACTACACGACAAGCGCCTTGCACAGCGTCGACAAGACTCTGCACGGCTATTTCGAGGTACGATCACGGAGTGGCAGCAGCTCCATCTCGTCGAGCTGGTGGTTCCACTGGAATGACGGGGCCGGCACCTGGACGGAAATAGACGTCTTCGAAAGCGAAGGCTCCGATGCGCAGCAGGCTTCCTGGCACAACTCCTCCATGTTCTGCTCCCATACCCACATCTTTGCACTGGCTGGGGTCCCGCAGGACGAGTTGCCAGCAGAGTGTGGCTGTATGCCCGACCCGCCGGGGGACATCGGTCGCACGCGCGGTCGGTACAAGGATGATCGCGCCTGCTCCCTCGGCGGTTGCATGGGCATATCGTTTGCCATCGATCAGGGCTTCCACGTCTACGGCCTGGAGTGGAATCAGAGCATGGTCGGATTCTACATTGACGGAGCACCAGTGGGGAAACTGCCAGCGGCCTGCCTCACGGCGCCAATCGGGATGGACTTTGACCGTGAGACGATGCCGGACTGGATGGGTCTCCCTGATCCGGCAACACTGCCCGACGTTCCTTTTGAGATCGATTACGTGCGTGCTTGGAAGAGGACGGCAGACGTACGGTCGTACGCCCGTAGCCCCGTGCCCGCGCAGTAACAATCATCGTAAAATAGTCACAAAACAAGGACGTCCAGGGCCGGCCCGGCCCCAAGATCATTCTCCTCTCTCACTAAAATGTCGGCCTACGCCGAATATTGTTGATGGCTGATCCAACGCCTAGGTCGAATCATGGCAACGGGGTGGACCATTAACAAGGGGTTTTCAAAACTGATCATTAGTGACTTGTAACTAGATAACGGTTCACCCCACCCTTGTCCCTTCGTTGCCTGTTCTCGAGGGCGATCAAAGCTTTGCTTTAATCCAAGCCCAATATGATTGAGTTGCGTCCACGGACTTTTTCATGACTGTCACTGAGATATCTTCGGCATAAGAAAAATGCAGATTGAGCTTGCAGCCGTTGCTGAATTGTGCGAGAGGTAGTGAGTGGAGGCTACTTTCAATCAAGTAGCCATTTTCATCACGCACATGCAATTGCTCAATTGGCCGTCCTCTTGCGGCAACATACGCCTTCCGTGCATCGTCGATAGTCTGCGAAGGACTCATCAGTGCCCGTATCGGTTCGATTGGAATGCCACTGCCCAGGATGCACTTCATGAAGACATGGATCTTATCACACTCCATTTCCGTTTGCTTCTTACCGCAACCAAACTTTTGCGCATGCTCGCCCACAAGGGCATCCTTCACAATCTTTGCCGTCCTCTCCATGCGCTGCCACCCTTATTGTGTCGAGGCAAAAGTGGGGGTTGGACTTCCGGTCTCGCCCCGCGCGCGGTCCGATGGGCCAGAGCACAAGGGGCCGTGGACCCGGGTTCTCGTCAGTTTCGGCTAGCTGTGAATGAAAACTCGAACTCACTATTTTTGGTATGCATTCAAACACCGAACATCGTCATAACGAGCAAAGCATGCACGCAAAACTCGGTTGCGGCTTGCGCTGTTAAGATGATTGTCGCGAAACAAAACCGCGTTGCCCATTAATTGTCGGTTTGTTTCGCGATAGTCATTAGCTTGCTCGCCGGTCTGAAAGAAAAGTCTTGAGGTATCGCCGTGTCGTCCGGTACAATTAACTTTCGCTGACAGGACTGACTTCAACGTGCGCTCTTAACGCGATGTCTCTCGAGGTAATGCTTCGCGAGATTTCAGCCCCACGCGGGGCTGTTATGTAAAGCGGCCAGTCGACCGCTTACAACGCGATGTACTTTTCAGTGTTCAGTTGCGCCGCGGCGGGCTGCGGCCATGACGATGAAGCTGCTCCAAGGTGCGGTGGGGGAGGATCCATGGTGAGGATTGAGCTCGTATAGCCGCGCGCGGCGGTCTGATTGGCTATAATTGAGAGCGCATTGGAGTGCGGCACATTGGGCATTTGCCATTGTCCACGGCGCGCAAGCAGTGCGCGTGGAACGCTCGGCAGCAGCAGTGCGTCCACTCAGCCGTTATCTGCGCGATGGCAGATAGGCAGATAGGGCACTCGAGAGGCTCGCCACCTTCGTCCTCGAGCTGCCGCAGCATGGGCAAGGCCTTTTTCCCACCCGGGAAACAGATCTGTGAAGGAGCCGCTCCGTGCGCGAGCAGCGACCCGATCAGCGAGGCGCCTTGAGAGGACGAGGAGGATCGCATCACCGCCAACTGAAGCGCGGAGAGGCCCACGAGACCACCAGTAAAGGCACCGGCTGCTTCGTCCCACTCGGGCTCGTCGAGCGCATCGACGCCGAAGCACATGGGTTCGTCGGTGAGCGCCCCGAGCTGCAGCAGCTGCTCCACGAGTGCGGGCGAGCCTCGCGCAACCGCCACGTGCAGTGCACTCTGGCCGCCGGTAGCACACGAGAAGCCACCGCCCGCGCATCGGCACGAGGTGGCATTCACAGAGGCGCCATGACGGAGAAGCAGCTCGACGGCATCGTGAGCGCCACGATACACGGCGAGCCACAAGGACGGAGCGCATAGCGCATATTGGCCGGCGCGCACGTGCGTTGCAGATCGTGTGTCAATCACGCCCGCCTTGGTGGCGAGCGCACCCCAGTGCGCGATACCGGACGGGTCGTCGCGACGTACGGCGTTCACCAGCTCCGCGGCATACACGTCGCCCGCGACATCCTTGACGGCGGCGGCGATGCGATTCACCCTATCGGCGAACGACATTGCGACGCGGCGGCGGCGGCGGCGGCGGCGGGCGCTCGGACGGCTTGGACCCCACGCATCTTTCGTAGCTCTTTCCTCTAAAGATCCTCAATGCGACGAAACCGACGCCCTCTTCGGCGCGGCACTCGAGGGGACTCGCTGAGAGAACGAGCCTGAACGTCTGCACGAACGCCGCCGTTACATGTGCACTTGAATGTTTGACAAAACCCGTTGGCGAGCGCAGTTTTTGCCGCCGATTCGCGGTGCGGGCGGGTGGCCGATGGTTCTCATTGACCGCTCCGACCTGCCGCAGGTCTGGACGACGGTCAAGAAGGCGGCGCACGACAACGCAGACACGCCGACGGTGCTGCTGCTTTGCTCGCACAGCACCGACTCAATTGCTGCTGTCTCGCTGCTCACGAAGCTGCTGCAGGACGAGGGCGTGCCTCACAAGGTTGTGCCGGTGGCAGACTACGCCGACCTGTCGCGCGTGTACGTGCGGCAAATCGCGTCGGCCAACGAGCTGCGCAGCATATTCCTCATCAATTGTGGCGGCATAATCGACCTCATGGGCCACTTCCAAGCGACGCTCGACGAGGAATTCAGCGATGGCAGCGGCAGCGACAAGGCGGCACCGCGGAGGGCGACTGAGCTGCCGCACCCCGAATGCCGCTGGTACATCCTGGACTCGCACCGGCCCTACGCGCTCGAAAATCTCTACTACGATGCCAACGAGGAGGAGCCGCCGAACGTGTACGTGGTGCATGACGGCGAGACACATGCCGAGCTCGAGGACATACTTGCGCAGCTGCCAATCCTCTTCGATGCGTCCGACGGCGAGGAGTCGGAGGACGAAGATGAGCCAGAGCGGCGGCAGCGGCCTCGCGTGACGCTCGGCGAATATCACGGCATGTCGCCTGACTCGCAGCGCGACCGGCGCCGGATCCTCAAGCGGCTCACGCGTCGCTACTACGCGGCGTCGTGGCACGGCACGGCGGCCTCTCTTCTGTGCTACTCGCTGGTGCAGGCGCTCAACAAGGGCTCGAACGAGCTGCTCTGGCTCGCCATCCTCGGGCTCACCGACCAGCTCGTGCACGAGCGCATCGAGCACGAGAAGTACGTTGAAGAGGCGCAGTTGCTGCAGGCGGAGGTGGGAGCTCTCAATCAGGATGGGGCGACCGAGGAGCGCAGGGAGGTGGTCCCGGAAGAGGGCGGCCCGTCCGTGAGCGTGCGCCAGCACATCACGTCGCGCATGCGCCTCGCGAACGTGCAGGAGCTCCGCCTCTCCCTCATGCGCCATTGGACCGTCTACGAGGCGCTCCACCACTCGCCGTACATCGCCTCGCGGCTCGGGCTGTACCAGCAGGCAGGGCGGGACAAACTCGACGTCTTCCTCGCGCGCATGGGCATCCCGCTCGAGGAGTGCCAGCAAGAGTACAACTACATGCGCAAGCAGTACAAGGCCGACGCACTATACGAGAAGATGCTGCACTATGGCAACGAGTTTGGCCTCGTCAACCTGACCTACCCCTCGTTCCGCTCCATCTCCGGCTACGGTCACACGCAGATCGCCGCGGCAGACCTCGTCTCGGCGGTGGCGGCGGTGCTCGAGCACTTTGACGCGAGCACGCCCGACGGCGCGGGCGCGGGCGCCTTCGCCGCCGCGCAGAGCGCCCTCACCACCGGCCTGCGCGTCGGTCTAGAAACGGCGCTTCGCGAGGGCGCAATGAAGCGTGGACTCGACCGCGCCAAGGAACTGCTGCGCGCGACGGTGGCGGTGGGTCACTCGGTCCTAACTGCCAAGGAGTACACCAACTTCGGCGATTTCCACAGCGTCGTGCTCAAGGCGGGCGGCGACACGGCACACTTCCTGCACCCGCTTGCGCTGACGAAGCTCGCCCTCTTCGTCGCGGACGCCCTGCGGGAAGGGACGCCCTCATTGCGCAACGGCAGTGCCAAGCCGCTACTCATGTCGGCGCCAAATCCAGAGGAGAGTCCCCCGACCTACCTGATCGTCGCCGTGCTCGGCTCGGCGCGCTGCTGGCGCGCCGGCGGCAAGAACTCGTTTGGCAGTGCCTTCGCACGCGCGGCCGAGAAGACGAACGCGCACATTGCACACGATGGCTTCGACTCGGCTGTGTGCAAGGTGGCGGCGGCGGATCACGAGCGCTTTCACGAGCACATCGTCCTCGAGCTCGAGCGTACCGACTGAGCGCTCGGGCAGGCACGGCGGGCCGATGCAGCCGAAGGGGGCAGCTTGGCAGCGTGTAGCTGCTGAGCGCGACACTTTCGTGGTGCCGAGGCGGCGGCGACAATCATGCAGCATGCGTACGGGAACTACTACAGTACTGGCAAAGGCTCGGCAAGAATAGGGCACTCTTCTTCATTCTTCTCTTGCGCAATGCAGAGCTTTTGTCGTTGGTCTTTGAGATGTGCCTACGGTATAGCCAGAAGCACAGGTAGTCTGTGCGTGCCTGGACGGCGCGGAGGAGAGACCGTTGCCCGATCTGGGGTCCTAGCCTCCGCTGGCGCGTTTTCTGAGTCTGTGCATCTCTAAATACTTCGCTGAGAGTCTATCTCGTTTTTCTCGTTTACACGCCCTTCAGCTAACCCTTCAGCCCGTTAGCGTTCCTTTGACCTTTCTACTTTCTTAGATCTTACCGCGTCGCCCATGACCGTTAGATTCGTCAGATACGTCCGACATCGTCGTGCGAGATTTGGTCAGTGGCCCTGGTCCCCGTCCTACGGTAGCTACTGTGAGCGTGCGTACTCTCAGCTGCCTCGAGGTCGAGCTCAATGATGCGTCTAGGTATTCTTCACTCCCGCCATCGTATCTTCACAGTGGCTAATCGTAAACGTCAAAGCAAGAACTGGCCATCGGTCCGAAAGCCAAGCGAGAAGCTCGGCTCGGGCGCACTCCCGGGGCTGGGCAGCAGCGCCTCCGTGTGGTGGGCCCACGCGCGTGGGAAGTAGAGCACGTCGCCGGGCCGGAGCACCGCCTCGAGCGGCGTGGCGATAGCGTCGAGCGCCGCCGCACTTAGCCCATCGGGAGGAGTCGACCCTGTGATGTCCACCATGAGGCGTCGCGCGAGGGGCGACGTAGCCGGGTACGGCCGGAGCGCCTCGAGCGCGTCCGCGGGCCAGAGCAGTAGCCGCTTCTCACCGCGTACCTGGGCCAGGTACGAATCCGTCTCGTCGTAGTGCAAAGGGCTCAAAGTGCCTGGCGATGAGACCCAGAGACGCCCTAGAGGCGTCGTCGTGAGTGGATGCCGGCGCAGCCGCGCCAGCAGCTCGCGTGGCCCGGGCCATCCACGCTGCCGCTGCCGCTGCTGCTGCTGCCGCCGCCGCTGCGGCTGCTGCTGCTGCTGCTCGGGAAGGAAGCTGAAGTCAAGCTCGCGCATCATCGAGTACGGCGCGAGAGCCTGCAAGTAGCAGCGCTCGCCCGCGCCATACATAAGGGGCGAGCGGCTGGCGCGACCCACGTGTAAGCGGTCGGCGAACTCTGCGACGTTCATGATCGTGGTGCGCGACGGCGGAACCACCGCACCAGAGCGCACGTCCGGGTGAGACTCACGGCAGAACGTGACGCAATTACTTGGTGCCACACGCACCATCGCACGCTGCATCGAACGCACCAGGCGCGGCAACGACCATGACCGGAGCGCTGGCCACTGAGCGCCGACACCTCGGAAGAGCACGGGTGCGTCACGCTTACTGACCGCAGCCCAAGCCGCAGCCAGCGCTTCCTCGCGAGCCTCGCCCGGACGGCAATCGAAGGTTTGCACGGGCACAGATGGCGTCACCCACAGCTCAGGAAGCTCGTCCGTGATGAGTACGCCGCTACGCGAGCGGCTTCTGCCCACGGAACGAGTCCCTTCCAGCAAATCCTCGGCTTCGGGCGGGACCAAATTGGCCAGCTCGTGCCGTGCCAAAGCGGAGAACTTGCTCAGCCGCAGGCCATCAGCAGCAGCCTCCTCCATCAGCCGATAGCATGCCACGGTATACCCAGCGCTGACGCACTCGAGCATCAGGCGCTCGTACGCGGATGAAGACACGTGCCGACCTCGATGTCGAATGGCTGCGATCGCGCTGAACGCGGCACCGATGTCGGATGGCAGCTCGCGAGCCGGGAAAAGCCACATCATGCCACACAAAGCGTCGAGCGCGCACAATGAAAAAAAGTTCTAAAAACGACCTTGGTGTTTCCCGCCTGGAGAGGGCCGCTCGCTTGCGGATCCAGCGGACCCCATACGGTTGTGGTCGTCGAGTTCGTCAATGGAGTGCAATGGCAGAGAAGACTGTGGCTTTGACGATGGCCGACTGCGTCAGCTACGGAACATCGCAGCCGACCGCCTCGGTTCCTTCTGTCCTCTTCTACCAGGAGTACTTTGGTCACGACGTGCACCTGCTCGAGCAGTGCCATGAACAATTGCGCTCAGGATCGCGGGCGTGCATCTTCCTTGCGGGAGACAGCAGCCTCGACAACAAGTTCTGGTTCAACTCCGCGACGGAGGCGATCAACGGTTACGAAAGGGTACTGCGGCCGCCGCGAATGAAACAGGACGTGTGCTACTGGATTAATGCAGAGCTCGTGCGGCGCGGCCTCGGGACGCAGCACTTCTGCCTAAATGCAGCTGTCGAGGCCACTTCGCTCAACAGTCGCTCGTGCTGCACGCTGCTGCCTCAGGATGCACTCATTCGTGACAAGCTTTCGGCCAAGGACACGCTGATCGTCTCCATCGGCGGCAACGACCTCGCTCTCAACCCGGTGCTCGCGACAATCCTCAATATCGTGCCGCTACTCTGCTGCACGCCCGAGGTGTGCATCGAGAAGTACGCGTGCGCGTGCCCTCCGAACCTGCATGTCGACCTCGGCTGCTGCGGCTGCGGCTTGCCCGGCTGCATGGTAAGCGCCTTCGGCTGGCCGCCCGGCATGGCCTACTTTGTGGACCTTTTCAAGAACCGCATCGAGAACTACATCAACCACATACTGAATGGGCGTAAGCCCGCGCTCGTCGTCGTGTGCATGTACTACTTTTTGGATGTGCACGGGCGCGGCTCGTGGGCGGACGGCTTCCTGTCGGCGATGTGCTACGACTGTGCGCCCACGCGCCTGCAGGCGGCCATCAAGCAAATATTCGCACTTGCCACCTCACGCATCCAGATCGACGGCGGCCGCGTCCGAGTACTGCCCTTTCCGCTCTTCGAGGCCCTCGACGGCAACGACACCGAGGATTACGTGCAGCGCGTGGAGCCGAGCGTGCGCGGTGGTGCCAAGATGGCGTGTGCGCTCGTCGATGCTGTCTTCGGCTCCTTCGATGGAGCGAGCGGGGGCGGCGCTGCCGCCGCCAGCGCCAGCGCGGCGCCAACCAACGCCGCCATGATCGGTGCGCGGGTCTGGTGAGAACTGTAATGAACCGGTGTCAAGCAGGATGCATGTAGTCAATTAGGTGCTGGTGCTCTGCGAGTACATAGATGTAGCCTCCGAATACTTATGATTTAACGGTCAGAAAACGTCGAATATGCGCGCGATCAGTCTGCGACGATGACACTCCCTATAGCGATGACTGCATCGCGTGGAGCAGCGGCTCGATCGACGATGCGGGATCTGGCGAGCCGGCAGCAGCAGCGGCGACGGCGGCAGCCGCGACTCCAGAAGTGGTGGACTTCGTCATTCCGGCAGTTGCGGCAGTCTTTGCGGCAGTGCTCATCAGGTCCGCAGTCTGGCGGAGGGCTGCAGCGGCGTCCGTCATGGGCGGCGGCGGAACAGTAGGGTTACACATTGCGTCCAATGCGCTCATGCCGCCAGCATCAAAGTCCATCTCAGCTGGTCCTCTCTTTTCAGGGTCGAGGGCCCGCTCGAGCTGGTAGGCGAATGGCATGGTAACGGAGGCCATCGCCACACAGCGCGCACGCCACCTTGCACACACGGGCCGCTCCACCGTGACAGGTACCAATCCTGACGACGGATAAGTGACAAGCGCGCCAATAAGTGCGTGGCGAAAGGCTGCCGATGAGGCTGTCATGAATACCCCATTGTGCTCGTACATGTATCCGGAAAAACCAAACGAACCTGACGAACTCGTGAACCACACAGCTTTATCCTGACGAACTCGGGCACTGCTTTGCTTTTCAACTGGGTGTTCAGTTGACATTTCTTGACTTGACTTGCGTTGATTTCCCGCGGCACCATATGGCCGCTCTCGCCCTCGCCACGGGCTTGCCGTTCTCCGCGGAGGAAATCGCCTTTCAGGCTGGCGACCAGGAAATCACCATCCAGGCAACAGCGAGGCTCCCGGCGCTGCAGCTCATGCATGGCGAGATCCCGGAAATCAGCGCGCTCCAGCAGCAGCCGGTGCCGCTGTGGCTCGCGCTATGGCTCAAACGGCGTGGCAAATGCCGCATCATTGCGCCCGACTGGCTGCATCCGGAGGCACTCGAGGAGAAGCTCGCCGAGGAGAAGCGCAGCGCAAACACCTTTGCGACTACGCCGTACCACTACCTCGAGATAGCATATGAGCTGCTCAACACGGCAGAGGATGACCTGGAGCGCCTCGACCCCAACCGCATCCGCGTGGCACTGGCAGACCTGGAGGACACGCGCCGCGCCAAAATCGGACGCGGCTTGCGCACCATCGATCAGACCGTCGATCACATCAGGCTGCCGGACATTTCTGCCACGGAGCTCAACAGCATCCGCGGTGTCGCCACAGGCGCGCTGGACTCGCTACGGAAGCTCGAGGGGCTCGGCAGCGGCGGCGCCGGAGACGGCGGCGATGGCGGAGGCGGCGGAGGCGGAGGCGGAGGCGGAGGCGGCGGCGGCGGCGGCGGCGGAGGAGGCGGAGGCGGCAACGCAAGGCTGCAGGATGCGCTGAAACGCAGGCGGGCATAACACCTGCGCAGCATGCTGACTCCAAGGATGGAGTGAGTGGAGTCTAGCCAGGGAGTCTAGCCAGGAGTTCCCGACGGGGCGTGCTTCTGCGGAGAGAGCCTGCGGTTTCCGAGCTTGGTCACGCGGCGCGTATGCTGCGTGAGTGTTCGACCGCACGTATACCGGCCCAGGCCGGCCTTGATCGGCGAAAACGACGGCACGCCCGACCGGCAACACCGCCCGCGCGGCGCGATGGCCGACACCGTTTCCGGACGGGAGAGAGGACATCGCGCGCGCCGTCTGACACTGTTGAAACACCACATAGGGTTACCGCCTCCTGAGTAGTGAAACCCGCTCGCCGGGCTCGCCGCGCTCGCCCGCTCTAACGCCCGCTCCGGCGCGGCCGGCCCGCCGGCCCCGGGCCCGCGCCACGCGCCGCGCCGAGGCATTGGGTACTATTGTAGTCCCGTGCGGCCGTGCGGTCCCGTCAAGTCGAGCCCTCGCTCGACTTAACAACATGCGGTAAGTAAACAACGCCAACTGTGGCAGCGTACTACACGTCCTCACGTGGCGAGGGGGTCTCCCCCGCAGGCATACGAAGCGTGTACGGTGTTAACAACATGCGGTGCTTAACCGAACCGGGGAGAAACCAGAAACGGACGGGACACCCCTTTCATGTTTCAAGTCCGAACTCCCGATCGCAGGCTCGAGGCTCGGCGGGATAACCGGGGCCGGTACACGACATACCACGGGATAATGACAATATCGCGATCTTCATCAACCGATGGCACCTTTTACTGTCTTTAAGTCTAATACAATATCTGCCCACGCGCAGCCCCAGCAGGGGCCACGGCGAGTGAGTCCGCTCCACTTTCAGCCGAGCCTTAACTGATCTGTTACACTTTATCTTCAACGTTCCTCATCGTGGGAGGAGCGCTCCGCCCAACGGCAAGGGAGCGCATCTCTCAACACTTCGATGAGGCCGACCGTGCGACCTCGCGCCGCCGGCGCGGGCGGCGCATGGCATGAATCCTACGGGAGAGCTGCCGTCGGGCGCGGGGTGGCTGCCACCAGACTGGTGGGGCGGCCACCGCCTGCGCCCCACGGCAAGGCTAAACGGGCCGCTCACCAGAGCGCTCGTCACCAGAGTGGGGAGAGCGGGGGAGGGGTCGTATCTCGCTGCTTCGGGGGATGATACTCGTCGCGGAGCTGCGGGGACGCGCCGAGTTGGAGGAAGTGCGCCACGCCGTCCTCGGGCCGGCGCTCGAAAAGGATCGATGGTACTTTGTGCTGCAGCTGCGGCGAGCGCCTCGCCGCAGCCATGGCCGTCTTGCAAGGGCCACCGATGAAGGTAAGGGGTTCCTCTGAAACTAGCTCGAGGCATGCCTTGTTCCGTTGGCTCGCGCGAGTCATCCTTCGCCCCGACTGCCACTCCGACGCCAGTCCACTCTGCCACTCGTTATCGAAGTCCTGGGGCGTTGACGTGCCGTCCGAGTCTGCATACGACGAACGGCGGTTCGGGTCTGGGGATGGGATGGGCGAGATGAAGAGCTCGCCCAGCTCTAACTCGTCATCCAGCGCCAGCCCCAGCTCGTTGTCCGTCAGTTCGTTGTCCGTCCCAAGGAGGAGGCTCGCTGTGCACGCGAGCGACGCCTTGTCCGAGCTAGAGCTTCTGCTGCGTCGACCGGACGCAAGGGGTGACGGAGCTCCGGACTTGGCTCCCTTTGCCCGACTCGATTGATGATTTGGGCTTTGGCGGCGGTGAGGCTTAGGGCTCAGCGCGGGGCTCTGGTTCGGAGAAGCGCGCGTGCTGTCGGTCTGGCGCCTACGAAGCTTGGGGCTCGATACCGAAGAAGCGCCCACGTCGTCGTCGGTATTTGCGGACTCATTGGGAAGGTGCGGGGAACAGGTTTCTGATTCTTGATCGGAGAATCTCACGCTGGCGCTCGCGCCCGGCGTGGGCGAGCCTCGTCCCAGGAAGGGTGACCGCCTTAAGGGAGAGGCCAGAGCTTCTTCTCCACATTGCTGGCCGTCCTCAGCGAGACGCCGCGGCATGGCGGGGCCTGCGTGCGGTGCGCCTCCCGGCCTCGGTTGGGCCGCGCTCGACACCTCGCTCGACGGAAGATGAAACTAGGAGACGCGTGTTCAGTCTCAAGTTTCCTCGGTGGCGTCGATTCTTTTCTTCCTAAACAGGAAATATTTCTATGCGACATTATGAGTAAGTTTCGTCACCACTACCCCGCGCTTCGTTAATTATGTCGTCCAACGTGACCTCACGATGTCCAGGTGGATCCAATCTCGCGCACAAATTCATGGGCATGCAACCGATGCTTGCGTCGATGACAGGTTCAGACAACGCCAACAGTTAGGCTACGCAGCCGCCTCACTTTTGGCAGCGACAGACACTTTACACAAGTCACTAAGGACGACGCGACACTGCTGACCAGACACAGTCGGTTGCACCCCACAACACTCACGAGTCATTACCATAACCATTAACGAAATGTGGCTGTCCGTTCCGAGACAGCCGCATCACGCATCGCGCCCGAAAGCTAATGCCACCGGCTAAGCTCAGGGCGCGTGTGCGTGTGACAGGTTGCTTTTCACTTTGCATGGACGTCGACTTTTTCGAAATCTTTAACCGACGGAACGTCATCTTCGGTGCTCGTGGCATCGATCGTGTTGTAGCAGAACGACGACGAGGTAACTAACATTGGAAAATGACTGCATGCATGCAACTGACCAAACTAGGAATTCGAACTCCTGATTTTGACGCAACCGTTCCTTCGGACGCCGGTTTGACAAACCGCTGTATTCTAAGCCATTGTGATGGCGCGCGTCACTTTACGCATCGCCGTCGCGTCCCTCATGAGCCTCGTGCTCGTGCAGATGAGCTGCTACTGGCACGAGCAGTCGCCGCCACTACCAACGGCTGTCGTCCTGGAGCCACTGCCGCTGCTGCGACCCGACCAAGATAGTGATCCGGCACTGAAACCGCCGCCTCAGGTCTTGAATCACCGCAACGCGCGAAACACCCTAAATCGGTCGTTAAGGAAGGCCTGGGCCGTGACGCCACCATCGACAAATCCGTCTCCGCCATCGTGGCCTCCGCCATCGCCCGCTGCACAGGCAGCGGTGCGTCCAGCACTCCTGCACCTCCGCCGCCATGAACGCGCAGGGCCAAGGACCATCGCAGTTGGTGCTCGCTCAGGCTTGCATATGGTAGGCCCGACGACGTTGCTTGGAGACCTGGTTGCATCGCGCGGTTTGATTGCAGCTTATCTGGCCGCCAGGGCTCGCCCGATGGCGCTTCTCACCACCGAGAGCCACTCGCCGCTGCCGCCGCTGCTGCCGCCGCGCCCTGGATTCAGGTCGACCAGCTGCCGCTCTCCGCGCCTCGCCGCGTGCCTCCTCGGCGCCGCCTCCTCGTCAGCGGCTAGCAGAAAGCCGTTGGCGAGTTTGCACACGCCGAACGGCACGGTGTCGCCACACGCTCGCTACAGTACGCTTCGGTTGCTCATCCACTCAATCGCCCATCGGACGGAGCCGCTCGCGCTCAGTACGCAGCTTGCTGAGATACGGCTGTACGAGGGCGGACGGCGCCTGTCCATCGCGTCGGCCGTCGCCATTGGAGGCGACGGCCCCGCGGATCTTGGCGCCGCGCGTGCCGTCGACGGCAACTATAACACCAAGTGGGCTGACGCAGCGGTGCTGCATGGCGATGGGAATGCCTCGATACTTGAGCTGCGGCTGCATGCGCCGGCACGCGTGACGTCTTATGAGCTGGTGAGCGCGGACGACCAGCCGAGCCGCGATCCGGCGAGTTGGACTCTCTGGGGCACCGCCGCCGTCTCCACTGCCGCGGCTGCCGACACTACCGCCGCCACCGCCGATGCCTCGGAGTGGTGGCTCTTAGATGCTCAACTACCGTACGCTGGGCGGCGGCCTGGCCGGCTGAGTTCATTTGGTCGGCTGCCCACGCACGGCGGCCGTGCTGCGGATGAGGCCGTTGCGTTTACCAGCTGGCCCCTGTGTGGATCTCCCGAGCACCTCGATATGCCCACCACGGCGCCCACCCTGCCCACCACGGCGCCCAATGTGCCCACCACGGCGCCCACCCTGCCCACCACGGCGCCCAATGTGCCCTCCCCGCTCATGCTGATCGACGAGCTCGGCGCCGCCTCTGCTGCTCCCTCCCTCGGTATGCAGACGCTGGGCACCTTCGAAGGCCGCGTGGCCGCCCTTGTGCCCTCCGCCGCCGTGGCCGCCGTCACACTCTTTGAGTCCGCCGCCTTCGACGGCCGAAGGCATACGCTGCCGATGACTGGCGTGCCGTGCCGTCTGCCACCAAGCGTGCGCCCACGCGTGCGCTCACTGCGCATCCAGCTGCGAAGCGACGTCGCACGGCTTCTCTACCCCGCGGGCGCCCAACACGGCGCACGCACGGATCTCGCGACGGGCGAGATGCAAGGGCAGGCGACACTGGGTAGGGCGGCGGCAGCACCGACGGATGCAGCACCGACGGGTGCAGCACCGACGGTTGCAGCGTCGGCGACTCCCGCGGCGACGGCGCGTTACCTGGATCTGGACGAGGAGGTGCCGAGCGTGGCTGATGGCGCCACCGCGCTCTGCCTCGGCGCACGCGTGAGCGGCGCCCTACTTTTCCCACAGCGTGCTTACGGTGGGTCGCCCCTCATCTTATGGCGCCGTGGTGGGCAGCGCCGTGGTGGGCATGCTCGTGCACACGCGGACGGCGCGCCCACCACGGCGCCCACCGCCGGGGAGGTGTGCGTACACCTACCGCGCCGCGTACAGTCCGTGCGCACGGTCGGCGATGATGGCGCACTGCTGCTGCCCACCGACGAGCCGGCTGACGGCGCAGCCCTCGTGATCCGTCGCTCGTTCCCTTTTGCCACGCGGCTCGAGCACCCCACACTCACGCTCGCCGCTGCCTCCTTCTCCTCCTCCTCCTCTTCCACCACCACCACCGCCACCGTCTCCTCCACCTCCTCCCCCTCCTCCTCCTCCTCCTCCGCTGCCTCCGCCTTCGAAAGCCGGCGCATCCGCGCCGTCCTGGGCAGCGCCGTGGTGGGCAGCGCTCCTCCGGCGGTGACGGTTTCGCTCAAGGCCATCTGCCTCGGCACCTCCGTGCGCTCATTGGACGTCTATGCACTGGCGCGCTGGTCGGGCCGTCTGGAGAGCGTGCAAGGTTCGCGCGGCTGCGGCGGCGGCGACGACGACGACGACGACGAGCTGGAGGGGGGCACACACGCCACCCACTCGGCGCACGACACGACGCGATTGATTGAGCTGGAGGTGGGCTCAGTGCGGCTGCGACGCGCAGACGACGGGCTCGACTGCTCCTCGCCGGGGATACTGTGCAGCTCGGCGCCGAGGACGCGCGACATGATGCTCAACACGACGCGCGACCGCGAGGCGGAGACGTTGCCGCTCCACGGCATGCTGCTGCCCTTCCGAGTGCCCAGCACGGCGCCCCGCGGCTTCCCGCCCGAACTCGCGGCTGGCGTGCACGGCTCCTTCCACGCGTATAACCCTTCGCTTCTCGCGCGTGCCGACGGTTCGGTCGAGTTGGTGGCGCGCTTCTCGAACTACAACTTCTGCCAGGCGCGCCATACGTTCGAGGCCAACCTCGCAGCCGCCAATGGCGCTCTCATGAGCTACGTGCTGCGCGGGGTGCTCAACACGACAACGTGGCAGCTCGATGAGCGCGGGTTGGAGATGTGGAGTGACGTCAACGAGCGCTTCCCCGTCGCGCAGGTCGAGTCAGTCTCAGGCCCCGAGGACCCCCGAGCCATTCAGGCGGCTGGGGAGACGTACTTGCTCGTAGCTGCTTGGGAGTCGACCAAGGTGCAGTGGCAGCACCTGCTGCGCGTCGATAGGGGGGGCGTCGATAGGGGGGGCGTCGATACCCGCATGGACGTGGATCCGCGCTACACCCTCTCGTTGCGCCCGTGGCTCGCACAGTTTGCCAGCGGTGAGAGGGAGCAGCGCGCGCGTGAGAAGAATTGGAGCCCCTTTGTTTGGCGCGGCGAGCTCTTTGTGGAGTATTCTCTCGAGCCCCGCCTGGTCTTGGCTGTGAATCGGGAGACGGGAGAGGGGACGCCGCTGCTGCCGCTCACGAGCTCCCCCGCGATGCGTGCTTGGGTGGACAAACTCGGCCCCGTGTCGGGCGGCACGCCCGCCGTCGAGCTACGCGACCTCAACGTCTTCCTGGCTCTGGCGCACGTGAAGCTCTTCAAAAAGAAGGGAGCCCGCACCGCCACCTCCAAGATGATGTACAAGCACTTTTGGTACGCGTTCGAGGCGCATCCGCCCTTTGCCATTTTGAGCGTCTCGACGCCCTTCACGCTGCCTTCTCAGCTGCCCGAGACGCCCTCGATCCAGTTCGCCACTGGGCTGCTCTACCGGCCGGCCGAGCGCGACTTGCTTGTCGCGTACGGCGAGATCGACTGCCACTCGAGCATCTCCCGTTTCCCACTGCACGCCACCCTCGATGCGACGCTCGGCCGGCGCCGGCTGGGGCCTCCCGTGCCGCTCCTCACGACGCTCGTACTGCTCGGCGCTCCATCGGCGCGTGGCGCTGATGCGGGCGGTGCCCGGGACGGCGCCATCGGCAGGGGCGCTGGCGCCGTCCCGGGCGCCAGCGAGGGCAGCGACAGACGTACCTTGGATGGCGCCGTCCCGGGCACCTCCGATGGCGCCGTCCCGAGCACCTCCGATGGCGCCGTCCCGGGCACCACCAATGGCGCCGTCCCGGGCACCTCCGAGTGGACACCTCTCGACAGGCTGATCCCAATCCTCTCTCAATTAGCAAATGCGAGCGGCGCGAGCCCTTCCAATGGTGCCCATGCCAGCCACAATCGTCGGCGCGGCCGTTGGGGCGGCAAGCGAGGCCGCGCGTCTGACGCGTCGGTCGGGCCGCGCGTGCACGTGCTCTTCGAGTCCGCGTGTGCTGAAGGTTTGGGCGCCGAGACGACGCGCCCGCTCAGCGTCGTGGGCGCGGGCTACGGCTGCTTGGACTGCGCTTGGTCAATGGCCGAGGTGCGCCGAGATGGTGAGGCGCTCGGAGATTGGGCGGAGCGCATGTACGAGAACCTTCGATGCCATGCGTCGCCACCGATGCCTTCGCGCGCGCGCATCATCGCCGACGTGGCGGCGCACCTCGGCGCCCAGCACGACGCCCAGCACGACGCCCAGCACGGCGCCCAGCACGACGCCCAGCACGGCGCCCAGCCCACAGAGCCGCATGCATTGCCAGGGGCCGGCCGTGGGGTGGCGGCCACCGATGCACTGCGGCTGGCCATCTGCGCGGCCATCTGTGCGGAGGGCGAGCCGCTCGTGCTCTGCGACTGCGCCTTGGAGCCCCAGGAGATCTCCTTGCCCATCCACACTGTGGGTGCGGCACTGAGAAGCCGGCTGCGCCACGCGCGCTACAGCCTCATCTTCTACGACGGGACGCCATCGGGGGTGCCCGGTACGGCGCCACCGGAGGTGACCGGGACGGCGCCACCAGAGGTGCCCGGTACGGCGCCATCGGAAGTGCCCGGGACGGCGCCCTTCGACGATGCGACGCCCTCGGTGCCCGGGACGGCGCACCGAATCAACCTCATCAGGGAGCATGCCCCCTCTGCGGTGCGCGTCAGGCTTCACAGCGGCCCGGCTGTTCACAGCGGCCCGGCTGCGGCAGCCGGCGAGAGTTGGGCAGCAGGAATGAATGAGAAGGAGTCGCCCTCGAATGAGCTTGACAACGACGACGTGGTGCTCACGCTCACGGAAGCGGTCGCGCGCACACTCGTCAGTGCAGGGGTGGCAGCGGCAACGCCGGCGGCGGGCTGGTTGATCCCACGGTTGAGAGAGCTTGCGCTTTCGAGAGGTGGGAGTCGTCATTGAGTCACTATGATTTTTCGCTGGTCAGATGTGACATACGTGTTGCAGTGCCCAGCGTGGACCAGAGGTGTCAGTGTGTGTTAAATAATTATTTGTTCTTTCCCCTTTGCCTGTGAATGCTCGGTGGTCCCCTCCCTAATAAGGACTGGGAAGAGGAATACGCCGCGCGCGCCTCCGGGGCCCGATCAGGAGCGTCAACTACCCGGAGCTCCCACGCAGCTCTCCATTGTGAATAATATGGCGATAAGTGGGTCCAGGGGTCCTCGAGCTGGTGGATTCTGCATCCATATGTACGCCGGTCCGGTGTCTTGGTTGGTGTCGAGTTGATAACCATAGCTGTGAATTACCATCGGAGGTTCCAAGTTTGGAAACTCTGGTCACGAGGTCCTTCCCTGTGATGGCGCAGAGAAAGCCGCCCGCCTCATCTGACAAGGTCGACGACGACGACGACGACCCCTCAGGTTTTGAGGCGGCAGGTTTAGAGCACACGCCCGAACGAGAAGAAAACGCTACTTTCCCATCGCTGGAAGTCGAGCATGTGCAGCGACAGCTCGACACACTACGTAGTGCACCTCGCACCCACTGCGCTCGGCCTGATACTGCTCGCGACCTGGTCGAGCAACTTTGCATACCCTTTGATGATCATGATCTTCTTCAAAGTCTCACGCCAGGGCAGCCTTGTGAGACGCTCGGCATCACCTTCGGATCTCTCACCATGGATACTACTGCTGCCACTGCCGCCGCCATCGCAGCAGCTGCTGCCGCCACGGCGGTGGCGGCGGTGGCAGTCGCTGCAGCAGCGGTCACTTTCGCGGTCGTCGGAAACGCTGCTGTTGTGGGCCCCACCTCGGCCACCACCGCCACCGCCGCGTCAACGACTCTCTCTCTCACTGCAGCTGCAGTTGGTGCCATGTCTGCCATGGCGGCGGTCACCACTGCTCTGTTTGAGGTGAATGTTGGAGCAGTGGCTTCCCCCCGATGGATACCGATTCAAAATCGCGCCGTCGAAGCTGAGCTGCTGATGCTCGGGCGATGGTGCACCATCCTCGAGCCGACCGAGGTCGCAGCTTCGTGCTCCCTACCTGTGGCCGTGGGCGAGGCTTCCGGCGAGCCGGTGGCCTCAGGCAGCTCAAGCAGAGGGCACAGCTCAAGCAGAGGGCAGTGGATCGCCAGCGCTGGCTCGTCCGTGGCCTACGAGATCGAATCTCGCCAGTACGTGACCACCGCGAGGGATAACGGCATCCAGCAGGTTCGAAGCGGCGGGCTGCACTTCCCCACAGCGCGGGAGATCCGGGAGATCCGGACCTCAGCCAATAGCCGCCTCGACGCAGCCAAGCTGGTGACGTCAACACCCTCGCAGCATGAAGCATCCGCTGCCGCGGATGCGCATGAGGGAGTCAGCGTCGTGTTGGCAGTGGACCCTGCGCGATTACCTCAGCTCTCAGAACGTGTGTCTGCACTCCTGGGCAATCACGAGGATCTCGACGAGGATCTCGGCCTAAATCTCGGCCGTGAGCTCTCGACGAAGCTGCATTCCACGCAGGGCTCGCCAGTCACAGCGCCGCACGATGACGCGTGGGTCCGCGATGTCTGCGAGCAGATTCGCCGACGGCGATTTGCCACCATTCGGCTGCCTGCCGCTTACATTGCCGTGTACCAGGAGCTGCTGCGGCCCTCGTCTTACCCAGACCCTATCCGCAACAGTTGTGGAAGGTCGACGGTCGCACCGGTCGAGCTCCCGGCGGCACTTACGACCCTCAGCGCCATCTGGGCAATCGTGTGCGAGTGCGTCTGTACCCACGTGGCACGGGAGTTGAAGCGTCTGGTCCCGACCTCTCTTCCGCCTCCTCGAGCCGAGGTAGCGGCTGCCGGTATGGAGACTGCTCATGGGTTGCTCCGCATCACGTACAATTGCACCGGCGGCGCCCACCTCGACAACTCGTTTGTCACCTTGACGGGGACCGGCAATGTCCACGGCGCGCTCGAGTTTGCGATCGAGGATGAGGGCGCAGAGAGTGGCCTTGCTGGGGGGGCAGAGGGCGGCGAGCTTCCTGGCGCGGCCGGCCGACGCTTTGTAGCATGCGAAGATCTGCTGCGCGCACCGAGGGAGATTGCAAGGGAGATTGCGAGAGAGGCGCTGCCTCACGCCAGCACGTCGCTGGGGGCGCCTGTTGAGCCCGGGTCCGTCTTCATCATCTTTATCGGCGTCCAGCTTGGAGGATATCACTCACCGGTCTACCGGCCTTTGATGCATCGCGTCGTACTTCGACCACCCTATAGCCCGTGCTCCTCTTCAGATCGTATCAATGCCATCTACTTTCTCAAACGGTTCAGCCCATCCAGCTGCTCGGCGGCGCACTGCAGTGCTGCACCCGTTCGGTCGTCGAGCGAATTCCAACTCATCGTGCAGCAGCAGTACATGGTGCATCAGCAAATGACCAATGCTGCATGGCCACCACACGGAGGTTCATCCGCCTCTCCAGCTGTTGGCAGGGCAGTGCGAGCGGTGCCAGACAAGCCTTTCTCGAGTGACGATGAGGACGGAGGCGAGCAGGCAATCGTGCACTTTGATTGGGGCGCTGACGGCCTCGACGCATACTAAGTTGTGGGCGCGTTCAGACTACAGTAGTCTAACGATGTACGTGCCAGCCCCATGATCGCATGTACGGTCACTTCCGGGACATGAGAAACAGGAACTTATCAGACGTGAGCTCGTTAAGGGATTGAATGTTTAGAATGCCGCGAAACTGGAAGCTCGCCATGGCGCGAGCCTCCAGGTGCAAGCCATGCGGTACAGCTGGAGTCCTCCCGTCCCAAGGAGGTTTGTCATGAGGTTTGTGGGGGATGCGGCGATTGGCCGGATACGACGGCATCGGCCATCCGTCGCGCGAAATACGATACAAAAAATTACAGGCACGGCAGGGCCACCCCCCTTAGCCCTTTTGCCTTTATTTCGATCGACAACCAGACAAAATCGTGAAAGACTAGTAATAACCTCTTTGATCTCACGCCGACCAACCAAGCGCCTCGCTACAAGTATTGCGTAGCCATGCGCGTAGCATACACCGCGGTCAATGCATGATGGGCGTCGCCTCCGATCGCGACGCCCAACCTGAACAGACGAAACGATTCCGACCGGGTGTACACAAGTTACAAGTTTGGGCGAGGGCGCGGTTGGGCCGCGGCCTGCGTTGTCAGCGGCCTTGCAATTGCCTCCGCAAGTGCCCCCATGTTCACACCAGTGCGGTTGCACTTTCCCTCACACGAAAACCGTCACTAGTAGCAGCCGAACAGCACGTACGGCCAAAAACCTCTCGACGCCCGCTTCCGCGCTTGATGATGTGACGGTCGCCGCGCTTGAAACGGCCGGGCCGCCGCGCTTGTAACGACCGCCGCGCTTGTAACGGCTGCGGCATCGAGAAGCTTCGCCTTGAGGAGATCTCCATACGCCCGCTCCTACACGACATGTCTCCCCGCAGAATTTTGGAGGTCTTCAGCTGTGTGTACATTGTGCCACGACGCCGTCGTCGTCGACGCCGCAGCTGACGGCGGCGGCGGTGACGGCGGCAGATTCAAGCGGCCTGATCTGATCCTTGCGGCTGCAGTTCGAACCGTATCAGCGAGCGTTGGCGCAACACCGGAAATGGAGGCGGATTTGAGCGGCGAGGGAAGCCGCGTCGCATCTGGGATGGTCTCGGTGCTATGCCGGCGGAGGTACTGTTTCATGATGAGACCCGATAGGGTCGACGCTCGTGCCGCCGCCGGGGGATGCTGACTCCCTCCTACGTGGGCGTGGATGCCCGGGACGGCGCCACTGGGATGCTCGCTCTTGGAGCGGCCCGGCAGCTTGTCATCATCAAACTTGGTCGAGCGGCCAAACGATGCCAAACGGCCGAACGTGGACTTGCGGTCCTGCATCGTCGTGGAGGTGGTGGCGGAGGCGGCCGGCGGCTCCACCTCCTGCTTCTCTACCTCCTCCTCCTTCTCTGCCTCACTCTGCACGGCAGCGAGCAGATCGGCGGCCCATGCCTGAGTACTCTTGCGCTCGATTCGGTCGTGCTCTCGCGGCTCCACAACCTTCGTCTCCTCCTCAACCTCCTCCTTTCCACTCGCGCCGAACTTCTCCTCCTCCTCCTCCTCCTCCTCCTTCTCTGACTTACGATTCGTGCGCCGCAGGCACATGAACAGGGCTGTGACGACGAAGAGAGCGGCAATTGTTCCACCGACGGCGACGCCAATTATAAGTCCAGTGTTTGATGAGCCAGTGTTTGATGAGACGACCTGCGCTTCGAGCGCGTAGGTTGCAACGGGCAAACTGGCGATCGAGGTGACGCTGGCCGTGTAGGAGGGTGTTGTGAGGAAGGCACTCGCCACTGTCGGATTGGCAAGGCGCGAGCTGAGCGCGTTGACCGTTGCCGCTGCCGCCGCCGCCGACGTGATGATCGTGAAGGTCAGCGTGACTGAGCTGCCTTGCAGCTCCCGGCGTAGCTCGCGCAGCCTCGCCACGGCCGCGACGTCGAGCCTGACGGCACTGACTTCCACGCCCGCCTCCCTCGCGACGGCGCTGCGCAGCTCAAGACGAATCGTCGGTGTGAAGACGCATTCGTGTAGCACCCAACGAAGAAGGGCGGATACACTTGCGAATGGTAGTGGACGACCGGCTGCCCATTCGAATCTGGTGTGACGCCGACGTGAGCGCCGCAGACGTCAAGCACTGGGTAGGTGTTGTTGGCCTCGAAGAAGCCGTAGATGCCACGGTTATCACCCGACGTACCGAGGCGCGTCGAGTGGCCCGAGGCTGCCTGGCCGCTCAGGCAGTTGGTCAACATCTCGTGAAAGTGGCGCGGGCTGGCGTGGTCGCCGCAAGTGTCGAGCAGCGAGATTGAATTTTCGCTGCACATATTGCGGATCATGAGCTCGGCCGTGTACGTGTCTATGCCGCCAACGACGGAATTGGTGCCGAGGCAGCTCATGCCGGGCTGGGTAGATGAAAAGCCTGCCTCGAAGGGGCCATAGATGTTGACTGTGGTAGTACCGGTAGAGGTGCCCGCAATAGTCGATGAGAGCGTCTGTCGGTAAGAGATTGCGGCCGTGTCAACGCATCCGAGAGAGCCGCGCAGCGCAGGCGCAGATCCGATGCGAGTGGCACTGCCCACATAATTTGAGCCCGTCGGACAAGAGATGAACCCTGCAGCAGCGGGTGGCGGCGGCGATGGTGATGGTGGTGGCGGCGACGGCGGGGGGACCGTTGTCGGAGAGGGTGGTGGCGGCGGGTCCGTTGTTGGAGAGGGTGGCGGCGGCGATGGTGACGGCGGCGGCGGCGACGGCGGTGGCGGCGACGGCGGTGGCGGCGACGACGTCGATGTCGATGTCGGCGGCGGCGGCGATGGTGACGGCGGCGGCGGCGACGGCGACGGCATCACGCACGTCGCCGTCTCGACGAGGACGCCCTTGACGCATCGAGTCTTGCCGCTCGCGGCGTACCCTGCGTTGCAAGTTGGCGTGCACTGATAGCCTGAGTACATCGTCGCCCCCACGATGCAGGATCCGCTCGTCTCATAGGCACCATTGGCGATGGCGGGCAGAGTGCACGTCGAGCTGGCAGAGAACGTCGTCGACGCGTCGCTCACCCCCGCGGGTACGCCGTTGAGCATGTAGTAGTCCGTCATTCCACAGCAGCGATAGTTCATCTGGTTTTGGGTCGCGCCGTACCGCGAAGTCGCGCCGAGGAGTGCGGCGGAGCCCTCCGACGCCGTCAGATTGGCTCGGTAGCAGAAGAGCGGCCCGGTGGAGCTGGCCGTGTATCTCACGCCGCTCGTGCACCGGTCACGGGCGCCGCAGACCGCGTCGAAGACTTGGGTGTGATAGTGGTAGTTGTTGTGCAGATTCAAGCCGTGCTCGTCAACGTCGGTCGTGACGTCGTGCTTGTGGCCGCCGCACTGGTCGAGCAATGGGGCGCCAAACCCAGGGGCGCTATTCGAGAGATACCGACCGTAGATCAGGTGGCCGTCGTTGGCAAAGCCGATCACGGGCGGATGGCCGTTGACTCCGCTGCTATAGTTGCTCGTGCCATACAGGCACGTGTGCGTGTCGGCAAACATGTCGCCGTGCGCGTGGGGCTGGCCGCCACCCTGGCCGACGTGCTGGTTGCACGAGTCCACCTCGCAGACCCCTTCACTCCACTCGCCCTGGTCGTTCTGCGTCACCCAGTTGGCGATCCCGTTGACCATCGTGCCTACGCCGGCGCCATTGGGCAGCCCGTACGCCGTCGCCCCGATGGACTTGCTCGAATCGCGGTTAGTGATGGGGCCCGTATTGCCGCCGATGGTCGTGCTGCCGTCAAAGAGGTGGATGTTATTGGTGCTCACACCCGTTGGCAAGTCGACGATATCGAGTGGGAAGAAGGTCGTCCTGGCAATGCCCACCGTCATCGTCAGCTCACCGGTGCAGTATCCGACGCCACCGACGGTGGTACCTGGCGGGTTCGGCACATCGTTGAGATTGGGCGTCCAGTGGCCGGACTCGCCCGTCGCTCCGATGACGAGCCACTTGTCGTTGCAATACGCGTACTTGACGCCGCGGCCTTTGAGCACGTTCGCCAGAAATGAACCGCTGCAAATGCCAGTGGTTCGCTGCGTGCAGGTTGCGCGGCACGAGCCTTGGGGGGCGTGCGCCGACGGCAAGGCGTTGGGCTGGTGCGCGGAAGTCGACTGTAGATCATAGTAGTTGACACAAGTCGACGCGCTGCTGCCGGATCGCCAGGAGCCCGTCACGCCATTCACTGTCGGGGGGCCACCGCCATTGGTACCGCCACACGTTTTGTAGTTGGCATTGCACGTCAGCGGACCACAGAAACCCCACCCACCACTAGCAACGGGTACTTTGCATTCGGTCGCGTTGAGCGAGTTGGAGTTGACCTCCTGACCCGCGGTCGTGGAGGCAGTCCCCCCGAGAACTGGTGGCGGTGGCGACGGGGAAGGTGGCGGTGGCGATGGTGATGGTGGTGGCGGCGACGGCGGCGGGACCGTTGTCGGAGAGGGTGGTGGCGGCGGGTCCGTTGTTGGAGAGGGTGGCGGCGGCGATGGTGACGGTGGTGGCGGCGACGGCGTTGGCGGCGACGACGATGCAGCGGCGCTCGTGCTGTAGACGCAATCGTCAACCGCGCAGTGGCCAAGGGTGGAGCATGCTTGCGTTGGCGTCGGGCTGGTTGAGACTGAGGCGATGTTGGCGGAGCTGCAGCACAGGGTGGACCTCTGGGCTGCCGCGGACGACGCCGAGCTGACAGCGGCTGAATTGATGGGGAGTGCGCTCGCCGTGGTCGCGATGAAGGTGGCCGTGGTGCCAGCAGTGGCCGCAGCGGAGCAAGTAGGTAGGTTGACGCTTCCCATGGAGCATGTCACACCAGAGGGGCAGCAGCCGCGCAGGCAGGTCGGGGATTGCGGATAATAGTTGGCGCCGCCGCCCACCGGTGCGGGCGCTGGCATCTCGTTGCATTGGCCCGAGTTGAAGGTGCCCGGCATGTAGTAGCGGTAGGCGAACCCGTCGCCCGTGTCTGCCAGATAGCCACCGCATGCATCCAAGCAGACGCTCGTGCCCACCGTGCCTCCCGTCACCGTGCACGTCTGCATCACCACGCCATTCGGACCAAGCGGGCCGTAGAGGGGGAAGCCATCGGCCATCCAACCGATCTGGGGGGAGTGCTGGCCCGCGGTCATACCGAGTTGCTTCAGGAGGCAGCTAGGGGCCACGTGATAATGGTAGCTCGGCGACGTGGTGGAGGACGAATGACCGCCGCACTGGTCAAACGTGTTGCCCTCGAGGTAGGCCGCCGACGTGGTCCAGCCGGTGAGTGGGTACGAGGGCCCGGCAAAGGGCGAGTAGATCATGCCACCATCGTACGCGACGCCAACGATGGCGCCGAGTGCGGTAAGGCTCGTCTGCTGGGCCGCGTTGTAGCGGGGGTTGACAGGGATCGTGTACGTGCGCGAGCTCCCGATGGCATAGTTTGGGTTGAGACTCGCCGTCGGGTGATTCGGGCAGTGGCTGCGAGGAGAAAGCGCGGGCCGGCACGCAAATTGGTGAGCGAGGTGACGTGTGCAGCGTGGGTGGCAGAGGGCAGGCAGTGCAGGGGGCAGGCAGAGCGCTAGCTGTCTGTACTCACTTGGTTGTGATCGTGCGTGTGGTGGCCGAGGCTGTCTCCGACCAAGTATAGCTGGAGCCTTCTGTCGAGCATGTTGTTGTTGTCTGCCCAAGGACCGCGTCGAGCAGCAGGCATAGCAGCACGGCGCGTAACATTTCTGGTGTCGGGAAGGGTCCTGATGTCGGGAACGCCTCTTTTCCCGGCATCTTTTCCCGGCGAACTTCCGGAGTATTTATGGAGCCAACTTTGTTCCCAGTTCAGTTCAGTTCAGTTCAATTCAGTTCAGTTCAGTTCCCCGCACCTTTCTTCAAGTAAAGCCCCACCTGATCATCTTTCACAATCTCGCCCACCAAGCATCTACGACACGTTTTTCACACAGTTTTGTACTGCTGCACTCTTCTCTCCGCGGTGTACCGGTACCGTGTACGTGTTGGTGTGTTGTGAATGAACAAGTCCTGTCTACGTGTTGACTGTATTCATAATACGATGGACGTGTTGTGTGTATTCACATGAAAGGACAGAGGCGCCGGGCAAGAGGCGCCACGCCAGAGCGCTCCGTGTGTGTTGCCCCGCTTGGCAATGCTCCAAGCGAAAAAGGAGGCTCTCGAGAACTCGATTCGCCAGCGGCTTGTGGCCGTCCGTGAGCGCGAGCTCAACTATTACTTTGACAACTGTCGCATCATGGGGACTACCTCTGCAGTCCTATCGGGGCTCGCGATGTCGGGCATCCAATACCATTACCTACTGGTTCGCAGCACCGACTGGGACGACACCTACGAGTTGGCGCAGCACTCCATTGAGGAGATGGTCTTCCTTGCGATTCTCACGATCACGTTGGGGTTAAACTTGCAACTTCTCTTCATCTGCATGCTCGTGTCGCTCCTCGGGCCACAGCTGGCACTGCGTGGACCAGATGGCTCGCTGCACGACGCGGTCGAGGGCATGCACAGTTGGAATACGGTCATCATGGCCTTCTTCATGCTATCGGTCTTCCTGCTGGAGCTCTGCGTCTTCTCGTTCTCTTACGGGCACAAGCAGCTCAACGATTTCGGCCGCGTCATCTTGGTGTGCACGGACTCGCTCCTGATTTTCGCGACTGTGCGCTACGCACGCAAGATCATGCGGCGGCTCGCTCTGCCCAAGGAGCAGCGCGTGAGCGGCGCTTTCTTCGCGCATCAGAAGGGCGATCCCATCTCGTCTTTCCAAGGCCTCGAGCACGAAGGCTTTCGGGACGATCCGGTGCATGCAAACGGCCTCTCGTCGGCGCGGATTCCGACGCGCGCGGCACCGAGTGCGACACGCATAGCCGGCGACGAGGCGCTGCCCCTCACAGCCGAGTCGCTCGACCACTCGGTCAACGAGTTCTTGTCTGGGCATGCGCTCGCGAGCATACCTGTCCACCGTCCCTTGGAGGCACCCGCTCCAGAGCCACCCGGGCCCAGCGCCGCGTCTTGCGTGGCCGCAGCGGGTTGGGGCGTCTTCCCGTCCGTTAAAGAGCCTCGCGGTCACGAGAGCGAGGAGGAGGATGAGGAGATGCCTCTCAATGGGCGGCCACGCAACCTGCCCGCGGTGCGCATCAGCAAGAAGCCGCGCCGCGCACAGCGCTCGCAGATGCTCAACCCATCATGGCTCAACCTGGGCGCGCCGCCGACGGAAGAGCACGAGGCACCCGCCGTCTCCTGGCGCGAGGAGCTGCGACTGCTACGCCATGCCCTCTTCGTGCCGCCGCACATCGAGAAGAGCCTGCAAGCTCGCGACGGCTTTGGACGGCAGGAACTTGAGCGCGTCAAAGAGCAGGAGGAAGCAGTCGAGCAATTGATGCGGGAGAAGGCGGGGCATTGCCCTGCGGGGCCTGTGCAGATCTCGGCTGCGCGCACAAAGAACGCGATATGAAAACACTAAGACGGTGGGACGAAATAATTGTGTGATTATATATCATGTAGACGAACGAACGGACCGTCGGGGACGGGGTCGTCCCGCATCGTTTCCGGGGACTTGAACATGTTCACACTTGAGTTGTAGGATTTCTCGTGATTTTGCCGCGGAGTGGGCTTGTGCCGGAACTACACATGTGAGCCCCCAGCAGTCCACAGTTTCGCACCGTCATGGACAACATGGAGATGGACAACGTCGGCGCCCATGGCGGTGGCACGTCGTCGTTGAAACACGGCGAGGAGGACCACGGCGAGGAGGAATTCGGGCTGCCAGGCGGAGCAATGGACGGCACCTCACGCAACAGCAGGTGCGTGCAATCCAGTCTTCGAGAGGAGTACACGGCAGCGTCGTACGCAGCCTATCGCATGCGTTTGTCAGGGCTGGCTGCCGACAGCCTCTGACTGGTCTGCACGCGTGCACGTTCGCAGGCTCGCGCGCAAGGCTGAGTCTGCCAGGCAGGCGCGGCTACGGCACAAGCAGTTTGTGACTGATCTGCAGGAGCAGGCAGCTGCATTGCAGTCGCGGATACGAGAGCTTGAGGCGCACTGCACGAGCGGTCCAGCTGCAGCACCAGTTGCGCTTCGCGAGCTCAAGAGGGCGCTTAAACCCGAGCAGCTCGAGCAGCTCACACAGTGGCTCGTCGAGGCGCAGGGCGACGACCACGTCTTCGCACGCTACGAGCGCGGTGCGGCACTGCCGCCGCCGCCGTCGGCCGCTGTCATGTCGGCGTCGGCCGCCGTGAACAGCGCCGCCGCGGAGGCGGCACTGCCACAACCGACTTCAGCAGCCTCGGCGCCCATTTCCATTGGCGGCAGCGCGGCGCACTGGCGTGGTGGAGGCGCCCATGTGGGCGCATCGCCGATGGAGTCGGAGGAGGACTCGGGCATGTTCCCTCTCTCGCGCTCGTGGGACGACATCGAGGGCGCGCGCTCCATCCTCAACCTGAACTCGCCCAATGGCTTCCACCCGATCGCGGGCGCGCCGCCGCCCATATCGTTTTCGCTGCCCACAGCCTCGTCAATGCCGTCGTTCCCACCGCACCACGGCTCGATGCTGAGCGCCTCTTTCGGCGCCAAAAGGCCATTCGAGGGCGTGCCGCCGCATCCGGTGAGCGCGTTGGCAGCCGCGAACGCCACCGCGGGCTCGAGCTAGCGCTTCCTTCCCGCTGCGTGACGCTGGCCGCCGCTGCCACCCTTGCTTCACCACCATGCGTGCACACGGTGCGCGTCGAACGCAGAGGCATCATAAGCGCTGCTCGCGCTGTGCTGCTGTGTGCTGCATGTCGTCCAGCGTCCTGTGGTTGCTGCCGCGGGTGGCCCGAGCTGCAGGAGCCCCCCTTTGTGCCGTGCCACAAGTTCTGTGTACAATCGCATGCATGATGCCCCCGACCCGAGAGCGAGTGGCAGCGCGTCCCGTCTTTACCGATTACCCCGTATTACGCCACCCTTGCCATGTGCCACTGGCCAGTCGCGCGCATGTGTATATAGTTTGGGCCCGTCTGGCTCCGAAAAGGCAAAAACGCGGGCGGGGGCGCGCTTGGGTCTTAGTTTGCAAGTTTGGTCGATTAATAATGTATCGTGCACAGCAAGAAATCTACCCGGGTAACTACCTGGGTTTCTTAGTGGGACAAGGTAGAAACCACTTTCTACCCACCTTTCTACCAGGTAGAAACTCCCGGACCAGGGGTAGAAAGGTACAGGGGCGGCTAGGCAGTTACAGACAGCTTTACCATAATAGGCAAGAGTACGAGATCCGACGAGATTACTGAGATCCGACGAGACTACACGATACACTAAAACAGCGCGAATTCACCACGCTACAGACTCTGCGCGCGATCGCATCCGCAGCGTGCTCTGCGCGCGATCGCATCGCACTGCACCATGCGAAACGAATTGTATGCGGCTTTGATAGACTCGCAGCTGATGAGCATGGAAGCAGCGCGGCGGGCGTGGCCGGCGCGGCGTTCGAGGCCGGCGGGCGTGCGTTGTCGGCGCGGCGTGCGTTGTCGGCGCGGCGGGCGTGGCCGCGGCGGGCGACCGGGTGTGCCAGCGGCGGGCGTGGGGCAGTGCGGCAGCAAAAGTGTGGGACGCGCGGCAGCGCCTCATCGTTGGTGGGGCCGGCGGGGCGTGCGTGGCCGGCGCGGCGTGCGTGGCCGGCGCGGCGTGCGTCTGGCCGCCGCGGGCGACCGGGCGTGCCAGCGGCGAGCGTGCCAGCGGCGAGCGTGGGGCAGTGCGGCATCAGCAGTGTGGGATGCGTGGCAGCGCCTCACCGTTGGTCTGCACGCCTGATGCTTGTTCTGCGAGCAGTGAAGGAGCGAGGCATGTGGCTATCAGTCTGTGTTTCGGGGGAAGAGGACGTGGCGGGCGTATGCGCGCTGCCAGGCCGCGCGGGCGAAGCTCACAGCTCCATGCACGCTCA
>Ga0210243_100110_pt1 | contig 57890 bp, 42 predicted proteins | sample ChrtobMeP5a_32mM_FD_155461 | JGI IMG/M metagenome (GOLD analysis project Ga0210243, IMG submission 155461) | Chrysochromulina tobin associated microbial communities from unialgal haptophyte culture, Seattle, Washington, United States - P5a_32mM | ecosystem: Host-associated > Algae > Haptophytes >...
GAGCGGCGTCAGCGTGCAGGAGCAGCTGCGCGAAATCCTCAAAGCGAACAGCGTCAAGCTCGTCGACCTGTTCGCCGATTGGGACGAGGACGGCAACGGCGGACTCGACAAGAAGGAGTTCCGCAAGAGTATCATAGCCATGGGGTACGACGCGCCGAACAAAGACATCGACGCGATCTTCGACTCGATGAATGGGGATGGTAATGGCTTCATTGAGTTTGAGGAGCTCAAGGTGGCGCTCTCGGATGCGCGCATCAAGATCGCAGCGGCAGAGAAGGCCGAACAGAAGCGCAAGCAGGATGGCACCGGTGACAAGGAAGGCGAGAGCAAGCTCGACGTTGCCCAATTTAGCATCCTCGTCAAGGCTCGCGAGGAGGGCAAGCACACCGAGGAAGAGCTCAAGGCGCGCTTTGATGAGCTCGACGTCGACAAGACGGGTTGGATCGAGATGGCCGTGTACCTGTCCTGGTCGCTCAAGGACTGCATCGCGCGCGCATCCACGCGGCTCGTCGACATCTTTCTCAAGTGGGACGAGGACAAGTCGGGCTCGATCGACAAAGTCGAGTTCTATCGCGCCGTGAAGTCCCTCGGCTTCCCAGTGTCGCAGGCGGACACGGACATCGTCTTCAAGACTCTCGACGAGGACGGCAGCGGCAACCTCGAGTACAAGGAGCTCAGCGAGAAGCTCCGACAGGGGCTTGCCAAGCAGATCACGCAGCGTAAGCTCAAGCGCGGCGAGTCGCTCAAGGCCGACCGCAGCCGCACTAGCAAGCTCACCGCCAAGAATGTCAATACGAACTACATCGCGGCCTCATTGGCTTGTTTGCCCGAGACGGTCAAGCTCGATGCCAAGAGCGGCAAGCCCATCACTGAGCAGTTGCGCGAGATCCTCAAAAGGAACTCGGTCATGCTGATCGACCTGTTCCGCGAGTGGGACGATGATGGCAACGGTGCGCTCGACAGAAAGGAATGGCGCAAGGGCTTCGCCACGCTCGGCTACGACGCTCCGCAGAAGGACGTTGACGCGATCTTCGACTCGATGAACGAGAACGGCGATGGCTTCGTCGAATTCGGTGAGCTCAAGAAGGCTCTGTCTGACGTGAGTGTCAACCGGGCCGCGAAGCAGGACCAGGCGGCTGCCGAGCTCAAAAAGCGCAAGAGCCTCAAGCAGGCTAGCAAGAAGGACGTGGGCGAGGGCAAGCAGCTCTCGGCCGACGTCACCGACGACAAGAGCAACGTCGACTTCGAAGATTTCTGCATCCTCATCAAGGCTCGCGAAGAGGGGAACTTCAAAGAGGAGGAGCTCAAGGCGCGCTTCGAGTGGCTCGACGTCGACAAGTCCGGTCAGATCTCCATGCACACGTACCTCATGTGGTCGCTCAAGGACTGCCTCACACGGGCGTCCACACGGCTCGTCGACCTCTTCAGAAAGTGGGACGAGGACAAGTCGGGCACGGTCGACAAGAATGAGTTCTTCAAGGCGGTCCGTGCCCTCGGCTTCCCTGTCGAGCAGGTCGACACCGATGAGGTGTTCAAGTCGCTCGACATCGATGGTTCCGGCAGCCTCGAGTACAGCGAGCTCGTCGAGCGACTGCGTGCGGGCATCGCCAAGCAGCTCACGCTGCGTAACCTGAAGCGCGCGCCTGGGAAGGTCGACCGCAGCCGCACTGGCAAGCTCACGGCTAGGGCCGTCAACATGAACTACGTGGTCGCGCACACGGCGGCGTTGGGTGAGACGGTGAAGCTCGACGCATCGGGCGGCAAGCCAGTCGTGGAGCAGCTGAGCGAGATCCTCAAGAAGAATTCGGTGGCCCTCATCGACCTGTTCCGCGAGTGGGACGATGATGGCAACGGCGCGCTCGACAGAAAGGAATGGCGCAAGGGCATCGCGGCCCTCGGGTATGACGCGCCTAAGAAGGACATCGACGCGATCTTCGACTCGATGAACGAGGATGGCAACGGCTTCGTCGAGTTCGAGGAGCTGAAGACGGCGCTCTCGGGCAAGCGGATCCGAGCCAAGGCGGCTGAGGCGAAGGTCAAGGAGAAGCGCGCCTCACTCGGCGGCAACAAGGGCCAGGGCAGCCTCGATTTCGAGGAGTTCTGCATCCTGGTGCGCGGGCGCGAGGAGGGCGAAATCCCAGCGGAGGAGCTCAAGGCACGCTTTGAGGCGCTCGCGCCGACGGCCAACGGCATGGTCACAATGGCGCAGTACCTCACGTGGTCGCTCAAGGACGGCCTCATGCGCTCGTCACAGCGGCTCGTCGATCTCTTCCGTGCTTGGGACGAGGATGGCAACGGCAAAGTCGATGCGTACGAGTTCTACAAGGCCATCAGGGCGCTCGGCTTCCCGGTCGAGGAGAGCGACACCAACCTCGTCTTCAAGTCCCTTGACGCGGATGGATCGGGCCAGCTCGAGTACGCCGAGCTCAACGAGAAGCTTCGTGCGGGCGTAGGCAAGGAACTCACCTTGCGCAACCTCAGGCGCGCGCCAAAAAAAGCCGACCGCAGCATCACGGCCAAGGTGACGAATAAGAACCTGAGCTTCTCGTACCAGACCGCCGCCATCGCTGCCCTCAAGCCGACGGTGCAGCTCGATCCGGAGAGTGGCGTGCCGCTGCAGGAGCAGCTGCGTGACGTGCTCCGGCGGGAGAGCGTCAAGTTGATCGACCTGTTCCGCGAGTGGGATGAGGACGGCAACGGCGGCCTCGACAAGAAGGAGTTCCGGCGCGGCGTCGCGGCTCTCGGGTACAAACTGCCCGCTGCGGAGATCGATGCCGTCTTCGACACCATCGACTCCGGCGCCAAAGTAAAATCGGCGAATAATAGCCTCTCTGCCGGGGGGGGAGAGAACAACTTCATTGAGTTCTCGGAGCTCAGGCTCGCATTGAGCGACCACCGCATCAAGTTGGCGAACGACGCGGCGGACGCGCGCGCTCTGGCAGAGGGCAAGCGGCTTCCGTCAGAGCTGCGCAAGGAGCGGGAAGCGTCGCGCGTCGCCTTCGATGCCGAGCAAGGCGCTTCGCGCTTCCAACTGCCGCCGCTGGTTGGTGCGAAGCAGCAGCAGCTCTCGGCCTTCCTCGCGATGAACAACATCAAGGTGCTCGAGCTCTTTCGCGAGTGGGACAAGGACGGCAACGGCATGCTCGACAAGCATGAGCTGCGCCGCGCCGTGAAGACGCTCGGCTTCGTTGCGGATGTCGCTGACTGCGACGCGATCTTTGAGGCCATCGACGAGTCGGGTGACGGGCAGGTCGACTTTGATGAGATGAAGCGAGCTCTCAACTCGTTCCTTAAGGGGCGCATGCCCACGCCACGCTCGCCCTCGCGCTCCGGCTCGGGGGGCGGCATGAGTGGCATCAGCACACCCTCGTCGCCCACTCGGCGGCAGGCCATTGCCTTTCAGGTCGAGGCGGCCGCCAAGATCCTCGCCAACCTGCGCAAGGGCGAGGATGCTGGGGAACTCATCTTCGAGCCGCACGGCGAGCACACACACACGGTGGTGATGCTGCATCCAGAAGTGTCCACCGCCGAAGGGGTGTACGGCCGACTCGGTAAGCGGTTCCTCTCGATGAGCGAACACATCAAGTTTGTCTTCCCGCGTGTGCCGCTGCGCGACGGCTCGCCCTTTTGGTTCCTGCCGCCCCGCACGCGCGAGGGCAACCTGCCCGCGATGCACTTTTACATCCAGCCGGATGACGAGGAGGCTGACGCATTCGCCGAGGAGCAGCTTCAGTTACAGACCGAGCGGTTGCATGCTATCCTCGAGCGCGAAGCGGCTATCCTCCGTGGCGACACACAGCGACTCGTCGTTGGAGGCACTGCGCAGGGCGGCTCCGTCGCACTGCACGCGGCGATGAAGTTCCGCGCGCCGCTCGGGGCGCTGCTCTGCCTGCGCACCGCCCCGCTGCTCAAGTTTACGGTCGCCAACTCGCGCCTCAACCAGACGCCCATCTTCATCTTCGCGGGCGGGCGCGACTCGGTGTGCCCGCTCACGCACATGCAGGAGGCGTTCGCTGGGCTCTCGAAGGGTGGTTACAAACTCGAGTGGCACGTCGAGCCTGGGCTCGGGCACACGGCTGAGTCCCTCAACGAGCAGCGTTACGTGGCGTACTGGGTCGCGCGTGCCTCGCTCAGCAACGGCAGCAAGGCCGCCGACGCCAACGCCATCAGCGCGCTGCGTGCCGCTCTCGTGGTGCCAAGTAAGGTGAAGAGTGAGGACCTAATGTGGTCACTCTCGCCACGCCCGTACGTCGGACGGCCCGGCACCATGATGGCCGGGCTACCAACGCCTGGGAGCGTGCCACAAAGCTCGGCGCGCAAGGGCTTTGGCAGTGAGATCGGGCAGCCACTCTCCGCCATCGAGCGCGTGCCGCACCCGCCCGCTTCGCCCGCGCCCGAGCAGCCCAACACGTCGCGCGGCCGCAACGTTGGCGAGCTGCCACACACGCACTCGCGTAACGCGCGCCGCTGGGGAGGTCGCAGCACGCTGACGCAGGACTCGGCGCAGCGCTCCAAGGTCAGCTATACGACGGACGCTGAGATGCTCTATCCGCTGCCCGGCACCAAGTCCTTCATCCGTGGGCTGCGCCGCGCCACCGACCAGGGCGCGTACATCCCGTACATGTACCTCGAACCCGCTCAGGCGGCCACGCCGCATCGAGCTGGGCGCGTCGGCGTGTCACCGCTTGAGCGGCAGCCCGAGTGGCGGAACTGGGAGCTCTTCTTCTGAGACTGAGTGGCCAGGTGGGGCTGACGAGCAGCAGGGTGTTGGGAAGGGCTGGCGGATGTGTTCAGTGTTGTCCTGTGCCTGTGGAGATGGGATTCAGGCTGCGATGGAAGGCGAGCGCACAGACCATCCGGGCGAAAAGAGTCATCTTGACCCAAGGGGGAGTGGTCTACTATTTTTCATGTTTATAAGGCCCCACCCCTACACCTGTTTGGGAAATGAATGGTTGACCCAAGGGGGAGTGGTCTACTATTTTTCATGTTTATAAGGCCCAACCCCTACACCTGTTTGGGAAATGAATGGTTGACCCAAGGGGGAGTGGTCTACTATTTTTCATGTTTATAAGGCCCCACCCCTACACCTGTTTGGGAAATGAATGGTTGACCCAAGGGGGAGTGGTCTACTATTTTTCATGTTTATAAGGCCCCACCCCTACACCTGTTTGGGAAATGAATGGTTGACCTAAGGGGGAGTGGTCTACTATTTTTCATGTTTATAAGGCCCCACCCCTACACCTGTTTGGGAAATGAATGCATGTGTATGGTGTTAACGTGTTTTAGAAATTGGGCTATGGCGGGTAAGTAGCTCATTTCTGATTTTTCTGAGTTGTAACTTGTAAAACTGGAAATTTGTAGTTCGGTTGTGGGTTGCGTACTTCTTATCATGGTACTTACCGGGTATTTATCTCGGGCGAGCCGTCCTCGACTGACCGAGTCGTGAAGCTCGACTGCCCCCCGGCCTTTAGTTCATGCAAGTGTTATGTGCAGTGCAAGTTGGTTTGGAGGGGATCAGAATGCAAAGCTCACCGACTCGGCCACATCGTCCTCTATCCGTCATGCTATCCGTTCAGCTTCTTTTCGTGAGATGTTGTCTCGGTCTTTCAAGGGCTTCAGGATCTTGAAGATGGCATCCCGGACAAGATCATCCATGATCGCGCGCGTGTTCCAGAACAGGCGCGACGAGAGGTTTTGCGGTCGCCGGCTTCCTTTTGCGCACGGGGCTGCCGAACCTAATTAGGGTTTCCTGAGGGGTTTTCTGGGCAAACGGAGATTGTCAGTCAAAAAGCGCGTGCCTGTGGACATCACACAACCTCGTGAGAGAGTGAGTGAGTGAGTGAGTGAGTGATGGACGCGGCCTTAACGGGCGGTCAAGTATACGTGAGGGGGTCGCCGCAAGGCACCTATACTCGTTCGCGAAGGCACTGTTGCCACATGCGGCAGTCGCGGGGCCGGGGTCGCGAGTTTTAGCAGTTACCTTTTAACACGCCTTTTCTACTGGCCTTTTACTTTAGAATCTTTTTTTTCTATGGAACCTCCTCGAGCTGCACCCTGCACGCATCTGTTAGACTCCGCGGCTATGTACGCCTATACCTGTGTTAATACGGGTGTGTTAGCACGGGTTGTGTCGGTCACACCTCCGTCCATAGCGATAGAGGCCCTCGTGCTTGGGGTCCGGAGGTTGTGCGCGTGTGTGTTTCACAGCAGCAGCAGCACGCTCTGTAACCACGCAAAATCCGTGTCGAGTGCAACAACGATTCGACCAAGGGCGCCGTGGTGAGCACATGCATGCAACTTCCTTTTTTTGGTATGACGCGAAAGACATTTTTAGTATGACGACGATTGAGACTCATGAGGCCAACGAGCCGATGACCTTCCCCGCCGAGAGCCTGATGATGACGACGCACGATAAGGACAAGTATGTAGTGGTTCTGCCTTGCTGGGGTTCGCCATACATTCACGGCATCGTGCGCAAGAAGGGCATGACTGGCGACGAACTCAACCTGCTACGACCGCAAGGAGTTCGTAATCCACCCCGACTTCTGCTCCGAGAACCGCCGTTGGGACTTGGCTCAGCAACTCCTTACCAGGCAATACACGGAGGTATATGTGAATGACGATTTTCCACATAAATGCGGAGTGAATACTGGGACGATTATCACGAACCCCGCACGGCGGCCTGGAGGTTGCCCCCACCTTAAGGGCAATGTTGCGTTGGTAGTTCCCAAGCGAGTATTTGAGATGCTCTGCCCCAACCCACGCACGATGATGCTCTACAAGAACCCCAAGACCAGCGATGAGGGTGAGAACGGGTTAGAGAACGGGTGCTGGGAGTTCGGGGACGAGGAAGAGACGGATAAGGCGACCAAGTACTTTGAGGAGAAGGGCTATGACTTCGAGGAGGACATTGGCTTCTGCTGGTTGGCGAAGTTCTATTCTTCTGATGAAGAGGAGGACGAGAGCGATGCAAGCGATATGTTCTGATAGGACGAGAGCGATGCAAGCGATATGTTCTGATCACGTGCAAACTTCCTGAAGATGCGCGCGACGTTCATGGCGGCCGTGCAGCTCGCGTCGCACCTCGGTCCCGTGGACGCGCAAGGAGAAGAGTTTCGAGCGGGGCAACTTGACGCAGACGGAGCCAGGCCAGCAGGGCGGGCGTAGGGTATGTGGGTAGCAGCGCTTTGCGTCGCCGCCCACTCCCGGGACCTGTTTTGTTGTGTCAACTTAGTGAGGTCATCCCCTCTTAGTGAGGAAGAGCTCTGTGAGCTACCCGAGTGTGTGTTGTGTGAACTCCTGGTACGGCGCGCGGAGCGCGGCGTGAGGAGCGGCGCGCGTGTCCCTTCCCTTCGCGGGTTGCAGGACAGATAGATACACGCTCAGTGGAGCGGCCAGTACGGCGCGAGTCGAGAGGGGTCTCATTGTTGTAGAGAGATGAGATAGGCGAGAGGCATGGCGAGAGGACGAGAGCAGGTGCACACGGTGCACTGGTGCAGGTGGCTGCGCCGACCGCTGTGTGTGCTCATTGTGGTATGGCGTCCAATTGATGGCGTCTTCGTGTGCCAGAGCCGAACTTCGGGATCATGACCATAGGATCCTCTGATATGTCTGAAAAGCGTGCGTGGTGCACTATGATCTATGTAGAAACACCATTTAGGGTAATTAGAAATACCTGAGTGTTGAAACCCAGCGCGACGCGGCCGACGCGAACCGCGCTAGAAACGCATATATCAACTAGCAATTGTCAACAAGCAGTTCACTGGTACTGACGTAGTAGACCGGGAGTCCGGTGGAACCCAATAGAGTACCGGTACGACCGTTATACTTGTGTGAGTGCTCGGCGCCCCGGCGGACGGAGGGTTACCCCTTCCCCGCCCCCGCCGATTAACGGCCTGTGTAATAGCAGGCTGTGTCGGCCACGCCTCCGTCCATTGCGATAGCGGCCCTCGTGCTTGGGGGACCGGAGAGCGTGTGTGCGCGTTGTGTGTTTCACAGCCAATGTTTCACAGCCGCAGCAGCAGCAAGGAGAGTACGGAGATAACTCTCGGCGACCCATGATGCGTTTCGCCATGCGCGGGGCGATCCTGGGAGGCTCCGCCGTGCTCTGCATGAGTCCGAAGTCGTACGCACGATCATCACCTGCCACCGCGAAGCAGCCACCACTCTTCACATTCGGCGTCATCGCAGACGTGCAATGGGCTGACAGCGAAGATGGCTTCAACTATGACCGGTCTGTTGCGCGTCGCTACCGCGGTGCGTTCCGAACACTCGTGCGTGCGGTTGACTGGTGGCGAGAGCTGCCCACACCGCCCTCATTTATCGCTCAGCTTGGCGACATCATCGATGGGATCAACGCTAAGCTCGGCCAGAGCAAGACAGCGCTCGAAGCAGCGCTGGCCGAGCTGGAGCGCGCGCCGTGCCCGTCGGTAAATATCGTCGGGAATCACGAGCTGTACAACTTCGACAGGGCAGCACTCGCCCAGGCACCATGGCTGCGTCATGGCGATCGCGAGTACTACAGCTTCGCGCCCGCGCCGGGCTGGCGGATGGTCATCCTTGATCCTTATCAGCTTGCGCTGATAGGTCATGCCCAGGAGGACCCGCGGCGGCAAGAGTCCGTGGCTCTCATCGGCGCCAAGAACCCCGGCGTTGATCCGAGCGGCGAGGGCGGACAATGGTTTGCGCAGGTGTCAGGCGAGGACCGTCGCTTCGTGCCGTACAACGGCGGTCTCGGCCGTGAACAGCTCGCGTGGCTGCGCGCGGAGCTGGGCGCGGCCTCGGCGGCGGGCGAGCGTGTGCTCATCCTGAGCCATGTGATCCTGCACCCACGAGCATGCGGTGGGGACACCATGGTGTGGGACTACCCCGAGGCCCTCGCGGCGATCTCCTCCGAAGAGGCCGGCGGCTGCGTGGTGGCGGTACTCTGCGGGCACGACCATTTTGGACAGTACCACCATGACGTGGACACGGGCGTGCACCACTGCACCTTCTGCTCGCCGCTCAACAAGGGCGACGAGGGCTACGCCTTTGGGCTCGTGCAGGTCTGGGACGACGCCATTCAGATCCGCGGCCCACGAATCGACGACTTGCTACCGGCCTGGCGCGGAGGCAAGCCCACGGGCCGACCGGCGGCCACTCCGTGCGAGGGCGAGGGCGGCGCTTGTTGGAGTCCGCATGAGATCGTCACTTTGCCTTTGCGTAAGACGAAGAGGAGTTAGCGGCACTGAGAGATAAAATCAGCGGGGATGGGTTACTTTGTGCCTTGTGTACACGCCGCGGCCGGCTACGGCTCGGCTTTCGTGTTACAATCATGGTTGGACAGACGGGGCCAATATGCATGCCAATATGAAACTCGACGTCTCGTCTAAATGAACTAATAGGGCGCGCGAGGGTACCACTGAGTTCAAAATCATGTTCAAAATCAATAATTAATCATGTCGGGTGGGGATAGTGTGTGAATCCAGAAAGAATAGTGAATACCTATCCCTACCCCAACCCTACCCCTTTGGGTCAATCACTGAGTTCAAAATCAGGTGGTGGGGATAGCAGCGTTGTGTGTGAATCCAGAAAGAATACCTCCCCCCCCTAACCCCTTTGGGTCATCACTGAGTTCAAAATCAGTGGTGGGGATAGTGTGTGAATCCAGAAAGAATACCTCCCCCTACCCCTTTGGGTCAATCACTGAGTTCAAAATCAGGTGGTGTGGGGATAGTGTGTGAATCCAGAAAAGAATACCTCCCCCTACCCCTTGGGTCAAACTACCGTACATGTACGTCATCGGCCTCACGTGTTCGTTGTGGTTCTTGCCATTCCGTGACGCCGTGAGGCGGCGCGGAGCCACCTCGCCTGCGCATAGCGCAGGGCCAGGGGCACAGCGAAACAGCCTGTCGAGATAACCACACCGCGCACACGCGCCGAACCCCGGTGGCGCCGGCGCGGCCGGGGTCGGCGCGACACCGCACCGCATAAACATCGGGACCGCAGGCGCCGCGGCAAAGCGTTCGTGTTACTTTCAGTCCGCTTCACGCTTGAATCCACCGTGCATACTCCATACACAGCGCATCTGTCGAATCATCAAGCAGCCCCAGACAGCCCGGCCCGGCCAGCACCACACCGCACGAGCTTTCTCGACCAGTGGCGTCGCGTCTGGCGACGCGACCCCCGACCGAGGGCGCACAGGCCGGATTCTGAGGGTCGAGTCCTTATTGCACTTACTCAATCGAATTGTTGGGTGCGGAGCCGTTTTTCTGAGACGGTGTGGTGAGCGCGGGGGAACCGCGACGAAACTGACTGACTGACTGACTCAATTTTGGACTCTGCTCAGCTCGGAGTCTCGCCGCGCTTTCAAGTAACTTCCACTTGAGCCGCCTCCTTGAGAAAGGGCACATTACCCGAAGATTTGGCAACAATCCACCAGCTTCCGCTACCGCCCGTGGCCTCCAGCAGTAGCAGGACGTCTGTGTACAAAAAGGGAGGGTAGCCGATGCGCAGGATCGCGCGGCAGACGCCAGGACCCGCGAAGTCGATGGAGAGGAGAGTATCAGCCGCTGAGGCACGCGGGTCGTCCTTCAGGTGCGCATATGGCCGATGCTCGGGCAATTCCCATCGGTTGCCCACGCGCTCGCAGAAGGCGTCGCAGTCGACCAGCACGACACTGTCGGGTGTGGCGAACGTCAGGTTACAAAGGGGGTGGAAGACGCGCCGCATGGCCGCCTCATCGCAGCGGCGGCCGGCACCGCAATAGCCGTCCCAAACGGCGGCGCTCGCGTCGATAAAGTCTTGCGGCAGCAACCCGTTGGGGGCGGTCTCTCCAAAGAGTGGCACGGACGAGTAGACCTTCGAGATGATGCGCCACGAGCCACCGTCGATGCTCGGATCGTGAAGCAGCGTCAGCCAGTCTGTGTACAGAGTCTCGCTTAACGTTGGCGTCGGCGAGTCAGGCGATGGCGGCAGGGCGACCTGAACTTTGGCGCTCGCACACGTGCCGTCGATCATTTCTAATGAGAGGATGCGGTCGTGTGCTGCCAGCTCGGTTGAGGGAGCACGCTTCGTTACGCCCGCCAGAAACTCCTCTGAACCGCGTGCGACCACCGTACCCGACGGGCCGATGCCGAGCAAAATGCCACGCGGGTGCCACATCTGGTGAAACTTGGCCTCAGAGCTCTCGTGCAGGGCTGCAAAATACGTCTTCAGCACATCGACCACAGCGGAATCGTAGCCGCACGACATTTCCCCTTGTGCGCCAAAGTGTGAACGTGAACAAGACAGCGACGCGACAACCGTTACTACCCCCTCAGGACACCTTACATGACCCCGTTAGAAGTCACACACACAGACACACCTTCGGATACACACACCTTACATGACCCCGTTAGAAGTCACACACACAGACACACCTTCACATTCTCACATACAATTGTACACCCATTCATTTCCCAAACAGGTGTAGGGGTGGGGCCTTATAAACATGAAAAATAGTAGACCACTCCCCCTTGGGTCAAGCCGCACGGGCGGGCGGTTTAGAAGGGCGACATGCCCATGGTGAGCTTGAAGCTCATGGCGGGTGCAAATGTGTGTCAAGTGTGCGACTTCTAAAACTGCGACCACACATCCAAAAACGTGTGCACCTGCAGTGTGAGGCTCAAAAATAGCATTGCAAGTTTGGCGGCGCGCGCGTCTTGGTCCCGGCACGTGCTTCGCTGAAGCTGTCGTCTCAACGGACAACGCGGCGCTGGGCTCGCCTCAGATCTGCACCTCAGATCGGACGAGGCTGCTGTGTTGTTCCGGTTATGCTCACACTCAGCGTCACTCCACAACCACGGTATCCTCCAGCAGGATCTTCTCGCGCCCAGCCCAGCCAATCATCATCGCGTTCACGATGCGATTCTTGCGCGGATCGAGGCAGACATTGCACACATCGTAATTGCACCCGCGGCTGCAACGATGGAGGGCACTAACCGGCATGATGACACCGCACACGTCGCACCAAAAGACGCCGCAGTAGTCACCGGGGGGAACCAGCTTCATCGCCTCGGTCAAAGCGCCGGTAGGCAGCAGCGCGTGAATCGAGCCGCCACCAACCGTGCTACTGGCGACCAGCTGTGCTGCTGCTGCTGGACCGCCGCCACCCGCGGCTTGCTCATCGGGGTGCAGCATGGTTCCGCAGCGCTGCGAGCCAGGGTTGACACGGATTTGAAGACTCAGCCGCAGCTGCCGACCGACGATGAAGCCGTCGCGCATGAGCTTCTGCGTAGCCCCCAAGCTGAACAGAGCGCCGTTCACATTGTCGCAGGACTGGCACAGCCGACCCTCGGGTCTCGCCTTGCCTTCCCAGCTTGGCGTCTGCACCGACGGCTCCACTTTGGGAAAGGCAGAAATCCTCCCGGAAGCGAAGTGAATACGGTAATACTTGATGAAATCGAGGCTGCTGTCAGAGGGGTGGTGAATCGTCAGGGACCATTCGGCTCTCCTGGACCAGCTCTCGGGAAGCGTCTCGAGGCTCGGAACACGTAGTTGTGCAGCCACCACCTGCACGGCTTGATTTGGCACAATAGGATGCGGCTGCACCACTTCCAAAGCTGGCCACACGCGCACAGTCCAGTCGTAAGCACCAGCGCGAAACTGCAGATCCATGACTTTGTAGCCATAACCATCGTCAAGGTGTGCATGCGACAAGTCTGCATGCCATCTGTACTGAAACCATCTGGCAATGTGCTCGTCCGCCAGCCGTGCTGCGCGGCGCCACAGGGAAGACACAGCGCCGGCATTGATGAATGGTCGAACCCCACGGTGAAGATGTGCAAGCTGCAGCAATACGGCGTGGACGAGGTCCTCATCCGTGAGGACGGCGATGTGCAGAGCGTGTGTGGTGCACGCCATCCTTATTCTCACTCCGTCGTGTGTGAACGCGATAGTGGCCCGCCCGGCGGCTGATCGAGTATGGATGTGATAAAAGGGAGTCCAGGGGTCCCCGAGCTAGTGGCAGCCACATCCGTATGTACCGGTACACCGGTCTGGTGACTTGGTTTTCGAATCATAACCCTTGGCTGTGAACAGGCTGCGCATACGTGAATCTATGGTAGGTGTTGAGAGGGGCGTGGGCCTCCAGAGGTATAGACTTCGCGAGGCGTATACCGGGTATGTTTTCGGACGCTTAATAAAACACGAGCCCACCGCTTACGAGCGCGGTCCGTAACCGTTTTGGAGCGGTATTTCCAAGCGCGCAACGCCAACGGTGTGGAAGTGATATAATTATAAGTGATAAATGAAAGGATTTCTGGTGTCGTCCTGGTCATGATCTTGGCGTTGTTTTGCCAATCTGTCAGGTAGGTGAATCCGGAATGGAAGTGAAAGATCTTGAAGCACATATCTTTCCCTCACAGTCACTCTCTCGGTTCACCCATCCTCATCTGGCCCGTCGCGAAGCAATGGGTCGGTCGGGTCTGCCTTCAGCTTCCGGATGCGGCTGACAATCTTGCCCACGTCGGCGCCCTGGTAACGCCACTTGCGCAGCTCGAGGCACTCGTGCAGGAACGCAAAGGTCGGGACGGGCTGATGTACGATCCCAATCTCATCAAAGACTTGCAACGCGAGCCCATCGTCCTGCCGTCCGTCCACCTCCACCCGCACGAAGGCGATGCCGTCGGCAAATTCTCCTCCGTTCGCCTCGGGTAGCCGCAGGAACATAGGGTTGAGGATGCGGCAGCCCACGTCCGTACTTGTGCTGAACATGACCACGACAAGCTTGGAGCCCGCGGCGATCAACGCGTCCTTCCACTCTGTGACAGAGTGCACCCGGTCGACGCGCGTGCCGTTGGGCGGTCCCACACCCGTGTAGAACTCGAGGAGCGCTTGCAGCCCGGGCTTTGAGCGCAGCAGCTGCGCGATCGAGGGCAGCGCCAGCTCCATTGGCGTCTCTGCGGTACCGACGGTGGTACGGAATTCTGCATTCGAGAGTAGAAGCTCGGTGACGCTGCGGCCAAGGCCAGGTTCTCCTTGGCACGCGCGCCTGATATTCGGCATCTCGAGCGCGAGCTTATAAGGCAGGCTGTGTGCGGAGGCGAGCTCGGACGCACGCAGCGCGTCCGCGAGCGCCTCGTCGAGCAATGCGATCGCGCGCTTCAGTTGAGTCTCATCGAGCCAGACTGTGTCGCCCACGAGGAGGAAGCCTTCGTCACTCGTGTCATCGGTGAAGCCGAGTGCGCGGAGGCAACGTCGGCTCGCCTCGTGCCGAAGAAGATCCTCCTGCAGACGCACGTTATCCAGGCGGAGCCGCGGCCCCGCTGCGCCGATAGCCTTCGGATCCTTGGCCCGACGCGACGCAACGCTTCGGAGCGCTCCGATCGCCGTCTCAAACTCATCGCAGCTCGTCTGGTATTTGAGAGCGTCGAGGCTCGCGCCGAGCGATGGGCCGAGCGTAGCCACGTTGACCGAGCTCGAATCAACGGCATTCTTCAGCTCCTGCATGGTGTCGCTGCCGCCCATGGCGAGCGCCGCCTCGACCTCGGCTCGAAACGCCGGGTCGTCCATGAGCTCACGTATATCCGCCATAGCTTGCGGATCGCTCATCATCGCCTGCAGCTCTGCCATTGCTTGCGGATCTTTCGCAGCTGCCAGCATGTCCTTGAGGTCGAGAGCGCCGCCGCGTAGTGCCAGCATGCCGTTGAGGTCGAGAGCGCCGCCGCGTAGTGCACGGGCAGCCACTGGTGCCCGACGATGGTCTGCGAATGGTTGCTCATACAAGACAGCCGAGATCCTCGCCATCGCGCTCGCCGCCACGATCAGGCCCGCAGCCGTCATCGCGCGAAAGAGAAAGCCTACTCTTCATTATAAAATCCTCGCCGCGCGGGGTGAGAAGGAATCTGTGAAGCCCCGAGTTCTGTGGAAAGGGGGTCCAGGATTGGGTCCCCGAGCTAGATCCGGGTGTCGAATTATAACCATGGGCTTTGTCGAATGATACATGTAACCTTTGGCTGTGAACCCCACGATCCCGAGCGGGCCGCCACCGAGCGTTCATAACAAATTGGCCAGTTGCGGGGCGCCGCTACGGAGATGAGGTTTGTGTGAATAGTTTTGTGAATATCGCTCCTTCTGTGAATGCTGTTTACGCGAGGTGTGAATCAACCGATGTCAGCCTCTTCCTCTTCATGTTTCGCGATCCGGGCGCTGCTCGAAGGTGAGATCCGCGCCGTGGAAGGATGGGTCTTCGATGGAGGCGATGTTAACCAGCGATGCAAGCGGCCAGCCAACGAATACGGCGTATCCGGCGGCGAGGGTGGCACACTGCTGATCATTGCTGCAATGACGGGCAACGACGAGCTGGTCCGATGGCTGCTTGAGCGTGGCGCAAGCGTGGATTTAGCTGGCAGCAGACGTTTCGAAACGCCCCTCATGGCGACCGTCGACATGCACGTCTGCAACAAGGATGTGCTTCTGACGTTGCTGAAGGCCGGGGCGAACGTGAACGCGCGGAGCCGAGCCGGGGCGAGTGCGCTGCACTTTGCAGCACAAAACGGCGACGATCTCCGGGAGTGTGCTTTCGAGCTCCTCAAGGCGGGCGCCGACGCACGCGCCGTGGACGACACCGGCAGGACAGCGTATGAAGTCGCCATGAGCGGCCACCACTACCTGCTCGCCAGCACAATCCAGAGCTTCACAGATCGAATGGCCTGGGGCGTGCCTCCGAAAGAGTTTGGTACGAGCAACTGTGCCGCCAAGTGCATCGTGACCTACATTGACGATGGCGAGTGCGACCCGCCGTGCAACGTGCCGGAGTGCCAGTATGATGGCGATGACTGCCGGCATGCGCCCAGCTGGATTGGGAGAATCCCTCAGCCTGGGCCCGCGATTGTAGCAAGCTTGCTCGTCCTTGGTGCCGCGTGGCTATGGCGCTTCCAATGGCACCAGCCCGGCCGTGCCCGTGCCAAGCGCCGCTACCGGAAACGCGAGCCCGGGAGCAAACAGAGCGAGCCTGGCACCGAGCCGTCGCCCACCGAGTGCGTCGTGTGTATGGATCAGCCTGTGACACGCACGCTAGTTCATGCGGCCTCTGGCATTGGCCACGATTGCTGCTGTGAGACTTGCGCGGAATTGCTGCACAGGACGCAAGGCTTATGCCCGATCTGCCGGGAGCCGATCGATAGCATCGTAAGGGTCGTCAGGACTTAGCCCGTAACTTGGCCCGGGCGCGTCAGCAACGCCCCGCCCCGCGGCGCCGCGGCGCCGCCCCACGCGCTTGCGCGACGAAAAGAACCCATTGAAACCCATCTCTCGCATGTGGCTGAGTCTCAAACTGTAACGGCCAAATAATGGCCACGCTACCGTATATACCACGTTCACTCCATCCAGACCACTGGCACTGCTACAGAAGATCCACCCCAGACCAGGGCTCGAGGCACGGCCACGGGCTTCTGCTCGACGTGATTCGGCGGCGCCCCCGGCGGGAGCTCGCGCCGGTGCGAAAGCATCGATCGCAGTGTCAAAAGCTCCGCCGCCTCGTCGACGGTGTCTGCTGGATAGTGCATCTGGCCGCCATCGAGCGGCCGCCGAGTAGCCGCGTTCATCAGGGACGCACAATTACCCTCTCCATATTGCACACTCGAAGGTGCATGTGGCCGGCCCTTAGCAACGCAAAGCTGTTCGAGTTCAGCGATTCTCGCCCGCATTGTCGCTTTCTCGGTCTGATGAGAACGCTCCACGATACGGAGAGTGGCGTCTGCTGCCCTGCCGTACGCTTGGGACTTTCGCAGCTCAGCCACCAGCGCCTTGTGGTCGGCCGACAGCATTTCGCACTCTCGGTCGTGATCTGGGTCGGTCTGCGATGCGTGCAGCTCGCCCGGAAAATCAGCCTGCGTCTCCACCTCGTGCGACTCGCTACACTCGGTCTGCGTCTCTACCGGATGCTGCACAGCCGAGTCGGTCTGGGTGTTGACCGAAACTCTTGCTGCCACCTCGACGCTTTCGATTATGGCGTAGCCTCGCTCATCCATCCGAAAGCATCCATAGCCTCGGAGATGATGCTGAGCAATGGCGCAGTTGCAAACCTGTCCCGAAGCTGTACCCTCGAAGGTCTCAAAGTTGGTGACCGACCGAAAGACCACATGCACAGCCTCGCGGCAAGCGATGCCACGGCCATTCTTATCGCCGGTGCAGTGCACGATCCACGGTACTTTCTCCTTGCCTTTTTGCCTCAAGGATGGCGGAATGAAGTGCACGAACAGGAGCTGCTCTCCACCATATGGCTCCTCGGGCAGCTTCTCTTCTGGAGTCCAGTCCAGCGTGCTAGGCGGCAGTTGCTTTCCTGTTGAGCTGTCTTCAAACCTCTTTCTCGCCTCGAGATTGCGCTGGATGTGTCGTTGTAAAGCTGCCCAATTTTTGTTCTCATGACGTGACTTGACGACATTGACCTTCGTCTTGCTGTCGACCTTCGCCTTGCTCTCGCAGCTGCAAGCTTTCGGGTCATTGCAGACCGAGCAGAGGATCTCTGGGGCTGGCTTAAGCTTCATGGACGTAGGGCGGCGCGCGGACGGACGGCATAGAAGTGCTCCCCATGTGGACGCGGCGTTTCCTGTGGAAGGCGGTTTCACCGCGCGCGCCTGGATCGTTGATGCATGATGGGCGGATTCACCGTACAATAGTGCAGCGTACAGTTTGCAAAACATCAAAGCAGCACTCTGCACACACACACACCCACTGTGTGGTTCGTGATCTATTTCGCGCATCGGTCCTCTGTGATCCTCAAGTGTGCGTTAGAGCCCACCTTCTTCGCGCTGGAGGGTGGGTAGCAGCATCGAGGGAGACCTCTTCGGGAGCATCCCGGGCATATTGACCTCCCGCGCCAGCATGTGTAGGGCCTCCGCGCGTATCGACGAGGCCGTGACGCGTTCCTTGCGCTTGCCATTTGTTGAGCCCAGGGTTGAAGTCATGGTACTCTGACCTCCCGGACTGGGCACACTCGCGTCGTCGCCCGCGTCGGCAGGTGGCTCCTCTTCCTGCGGCACTGCTCCAACTTCCGGGAGATGACCTGGAGTCTGAAAGCGTGACTGTTTGCCACTGGAGACCTTGGCGTGCAGTTTGTCGCTCTTCTTACGCAGCGCCTCAAAGTCGGCCATAAGGCGCTCGATGCGTTCGATCTCGGCCTCCATAGCCTTCGCCTTCTGGACGGCTTGGGTGGCGCGAACTCGTGCCCACGTCTCCTCCTTACCAATCTGTGCCAACGTCGCCTGCTCGGCTAGGCGTTGGGTGCTCTCGGCAGCGACATTCCTGTCGAGTCGCTCACTTTCATCGATTTGCGCAGAAGCACTGCGCATGAAGTGAACAAACTCGCCCGAGGAAATGAAGCCGTTCTGATTCTCGTCGATGGCGGCCCACAGGGAGAAGAGGTTGGCATTGCTCACTTCGGAATGGGCGACCTTGAGCGCTTTGCGCACCATGGAATCAAACTCGTCGAATTTCACCTTACCAGAGGCGTCCATGTCCATCCACTTGAAGAGAGCGAAGAAGTTGGTGATATCGGAGCCCTTCAACTTCTCGTTGAAAATCTTGGCGAATCGCGCCATCTCCTCCTCGGTTGCCTTCTCGACAGTCTGCGACTTATCAGCCACGTTCCTCTCGAGGCGCTTGCGCGACTCCTCGCGGAGTCGCTCTTTCTCTGCGAGTCGCGCCTGCTGTAGCTTCTTACGAGCGCGCTGGGCAGGCGTTAGCTCGTTAGACTGGCCGATTCTCAGGAATCGGCTGAGCTCTCCAGCGTCGATGAAGCCCGACGCATTCTCGTCGAGCTTCTTCCAGAGCGCGAGAAGCTGCGTTTGGCTCAGGTGCTTCTCCTTCAGGCCGAGTTGGTGGCGCACCAAGACATCGAGCTCGTTGAACGAGATGCGCCGGCTGCCGTCCATGTCCATACTCTTGAAGAGCGTAAAGAAGTTGCGCAAGTCGGGGTCCCTGCCTTTGAGCGCATCGTTGAACTTCTTGGACAGCGACACCACGTCCTCCTCGCTCAGCTCCTCGGCAAAGGCAACGCGCGCGATCATCTCACGCCCACTTAGCTTGTCGTACTCCGCCTTGGCCTCCTCCGCCAGCAACCGCTTGCGCTCTCTGTGCTCTTCTATCCTTGCGAGTGACGCGGCACGCGTAAACTCTCGGTTCGCCCTTGCCTTGAGCTGAGCCAGGCGCTCGGCAGCCGCCTGCTCTTTAGCCGATGCTGCCGCGATAATATTGGCCGACGCCGTTGAGGCCGCCTGGCGCTGGTCGGCGAGCTTTCGCTTCCACGCCGGCATCGGGGGCGGGTCCACGGCGGCTTTGGTTGGCGACTTTGTTGGCGCCCCTTTGGGCTGCTTATGTCCAGCTCCGGCCTCTGCGGACTTGAAGCCAATCTTCTCTTCGGGGTCGTAGTCATCGTCGTCGTCCACGTCGAGATTCTGCTCGATCGCCCAGTGGCAGAACTCGTCGAACAGCACGAAGTCTCCATCGTTGCTATCGATGGACGCGAAGACGGTGTCGACCTCCTCCTCTTTCACGTTGATGCCGAACTTTGAGAGCGTACCATTCGTGACTGCCAGCCGGAATTCCTCGAGCGTGAGCCTGTGGTCGGGGTTGACATCCATCCGGTTGAACGCGACGAAGTACTCGAAGTATTGGCGCAAGTAAACGAGCAGCAGCCGAAATTCGTCTCGCTCGACGTAATCATCCCTCGAGAGCCCCGCTCTTGTTGGCCGCTTCTTCGCCTTCTCCTTGTTCGCGTCCTTGGCCGCCTGGAAGGCACGCATCAGAGCCGGCTTTGCGGAGTAGAGCGAATCGAGGCCAAGCACGTCGCGCACGGCTTTGTCAACCTCTGCGAGAGACAGCACGCCGTTCGAGTTGACATCGAAACGTTTGAAGCTGCACAACGAACGAAGTGCACGACGTCAGCAGCACAAATACTGTGGTGGTTTGGGAGGGCGCTTGAGGATGGCGCGCATTGCAGCGTGCCATGCAGTGCACTGCAACACTCACAGGTCTCCACGACGCAATGCGGATGCCGTATCCTTGCCGACAGGGAGACGAGCAGTGAGCTTCGACCAGTCAATGTCGTATGCGCCCGAAGCCAGGTCGGCCCCTGAGTCGCCCGCGGACATGGCTGCCGATTGCTCGCGCCGTAGCTCGGCTACAACACGCCTGAGCAACCCTCGTTGCAGTTTCACTTTCTTCGGGCTGTGGAGCCGTCACCGCGCCCGAAACGCGCGCCGCGTGTGATCAAAAACTGCTTCGCCTGTGGGGAATTGTGCTCCTCTCCGGAGTAACCGAGGCAAAGCTGCACCGCCGGACGGGGGGACTCGTCCTGATGATGCCAGGGGAAAGTGTGGCCACGGACGAATTTGAGAATAGTTTTCTCGCCTCGGTGTGACGTGACAGTCCATTGAGCATAAAAATGGGGTGGTTGCCGTCTCTGGCGGCCCTTGTGGCCACGCTGGCGAGTGCATTCGCCAGCTCGATGCTCGAAGCGGCCACCGCGCAGCCGGCCGCGCTCGAGCTTCTGGCAGCTCCTGGCATCGAGCCTGGCGAGGAGGACGTGCTGCTTTCACTCGAGAGGGGCTGGTTTGAGAGCGCGAAGAGGGTGCTCGCCCTCATGCGCGAGCGCGATGCGCCGGTCGCTGCCATGGCCTCTGTGCGCGCGTCGGCAACCAACATCCGCGATCAGGCGACCGAGATTATCAACCTTATGCGAACGGGCGCCAATGCGGAGGAGACGGTGGTGACAACCGCCTTCCAGTGGGCTCAACGTCCAGAGTTTGTCTACCTGAACGTCAAGTTCTCTTCGCGCATCGACGGTCCGGTGACATGCCTCAACGTGGATAACGAGCGCATCGAGTTTGGCAACGAGCCGGCGGGCAACGGCACAGCCGGCACGCTCTTCTTCGAAGGCACGGGCCGGCAGAAGCCAAAGCTCTTCAGACTAAACCTGACGCTGCATGGGGCCATCCTACCTGAGAACTCGTCGTGGTCCTTCGCGTCGGTGGGCCGCATGTCGATCACGATCGCCAAGGCGACCCACGAGACGTGGCCGCGGCTGCTGCTCACCAAGGTGAAGCCCAAGAACATGCATGTATGGCACGATCGGCAGCACGTCGCCGACGCCGAGGTGAAAAAGGAGAAGGAGGATCGCAAAAAGGAGAGGGAGGCGGGGGCCAAGGAGGCTCCTAAGCCGCCGCCGCCGCTAGCCTCGCCGACGCCCCCGTCGAATGCGCCGCCACCCTCGCCCGAGGCACCCTCCGAGCCTGCGGACGGCGCCAAGGCCGCAGCAGCTGCTTCCGACGCGCCACCAGTGCCCTTCGAGGATGGGTTGGCCCAACCCGCGAAGAAGAAAGGCAAGAAGAAGAAGGAGAAGAAGGGCGACAAGAAGGAGGAGCTCTGAGCGCGGGCTCTTGGCGAGGACGCGCCGCGAGTCAGTGCACAGCCAGGTAGCAAGGGGAGGTGTAGCCTCCTCTTGGAGCAGAGGGACGTCAAGAGGTGCAAAGGGGAAGGCGCGAGGGCGCACAGCATACAGTGTGTGATGTATGTGCGCCCGCCTCGAGCTTTGAGATGTCCGCCATCTAGAACGTATACGTAGTAGAAAGGGGCCGCGCGATGGCGCCATGATTGTTGATTGATGATACGATATCTGGACTTGCTGCGGGGCATTACGGGCTATCCCAATTCCCATCAAAACCCCCGTTGCGCTCGCCTCGGGAGGACGGGACTGGACCATCGCGCCCGGAGCTCCGCGTCGCCCGTCACGAGCGTCCGCGCGCTGAAGGAGGCGACGAGGATGCACCGACGTCCCTCGAGAACCGGTAGGCCCGCGTGGGTGAGCTGCCCTCCGAAGACGATCGCTCTTCCGGGCGGCGGGCGCAGCACCAGTGTCGGCTCGTCACGCTTTATGGTCGTCGCAGCTGCCTCAGCGGTCTCGTCGTCGGTGGCGTGCGGAGCGCGTGCGTGGACGCTCCAAAAGGCGGTGCCGCCACCCGAGTAGGCGCCCGCCATGGCACCCGCCGCTGCCGCGCCCGCGTCGGCATCAGTGCTGGCATACGAGAGGGGCACGAGGATCGTGAGACTCTGCTTGTCGGTGTGCGCATCGAAGTGGCCGCCTGGCCCGTACACGTTGAGGGCGGGCTCGCCGGGAGAGAAGACGAGGCCCTGGTTGTGCAGCAGGGTGCGAGTGAGCACGCCTGGCCCGAAAAGGCGATCGAGCAGTCCGGGCAGCAGTTCGTTCAGCCGCGCCACGGCACGCATTAGGATGGCATCACAGAGCGCCTGACCCTCTGTGCCGAGTAACCGCGTGACCGGCGCGCGAATGCGGCCCGTTTGGCCGTCGCAGCGCATGCCGTCCTCACCATACGCCCTGCAGCCCGCCCCGGCATCCGAATCCGTTTGGCTCAACCGCAAGAGACGCTCCTCATCTGCGGCCGCACCAGCCTGCTCGCGCAACCACGCGCATTCCTCAAGGGTGGCAACGCCGTCGAGGAGGGCGAGCGAGTGGCTCCCAGCGAGCGCGGCGTCAAAGGGCAGCGCGGCGGCCTCCGCGCCATTCACGTAGTGCTCTCTGCAGCGGACCAAGCACACTGGTGCGCGGCGGGGCGCAGTCGCGCTGTTCAATGAGCTATCCGCTGCATCTTTCTCCATCCATCGAAAAGACCGGCTCGGGCTCATCTGTCTGTGAAGAACTGCGTGAATTGCGTGACCGACACGTGCTCGGATTTCGACTGTCAAGTCAAGTCATGTCCGCTTCGACGAGGATTCCATCAGGTTTGTTCCTGGGTGGGGTTTGTGATTGCCTACAGTACCTTTACCGACCGGGTAGCTCCCGGCTCCCCCGGAGTTACCGGGGTTCGGTTTGTGTGGTTCGAGTGTCTGTCTCGTGTGTCCGGCTCCCCCCCGTGTTTTTGAACCGGGAAGCTCCATGTTCGTGTTCTGTGGAACGCGGGGAGAGTTTCCCATGTTTGCGGCGACGCCGCGCCCAGGCAGGGCTCCGCGGAGTCGCTACATAGTACCATGTTCGGTCCTTCGACCACGCTCTGCAAAGCGGAGGCCAAGGACGTCTTCCCGGATAAGTACGAGAATGGCCGTTTCAAGCACATGGGCACGGTCGGCCGTGGAGCCTTCTCTGTGGTCTTCAAAGCTAAAGACTCAAAAGTTGGGGGCGAGGTGGCGGTGAAGGCAGTGCAGATGCCAAAAGACGAGCAGACTCGGAAGGCTCTGAAAAAGGAGATCGAGATTCTTAAGCAGCTGGACCACCCTGGTATCGTGAAGCTGCATGAGAATGTCGAGTGCATGGACGGTGTCCTGCACTTGGTCATGGAACTACTTCCCGGCACCACCTTGCGAACCCTACTCGATCAGCGAGGTGCTTTGTCCGAGGTCGACGTAGTGCCCATTGCTCGTCAGCTCGTTGCCGCACTCGACTATCTGCACACGCAAGCACGTTTCGTCCACCGGGATCTCAAACCTGAGAACATCATGCCCAATGCATGTCTGGACCAACTTACAGCCAACGCTGGACCATATGCAAATCTCGAGTGGAAGATCTGCGATTTTGGCGTGAGCTGCCGTGTGGTGGGCGGACAAGGGGCTGATGCTGCAGGATCGGTCGAGATCCTCTTCTTCAAGGTCACGTGTCCGCGCTGCTCGGCCCAGGCTGCTGTGCCCCCTCGCCTCAAGGGCAATAAAATGTCGAAAGGGTATGCAGACCAAGAGAAGATCCTATGCCCAAAGTGTGGCCACGTCTTTTGGGGCGTCTTCGGGCGCGAGGCCGCATGGAGTCGGACGCCTGGTAGAGCGAGCCAGCCGGGAAGCCCACCCGGCGATGCTCGAGAGGGAGGGAATCAGGTGCCCGAGACGGCGCCCGATGGGGAGCAGGTGCCCGAGACGGCGCCCGAAGGGGAGCAGGTGCCCGAGACGGCGCCCGAAGGGGAGCAGGTGCCCGAGACGGCGCCCGAAGGGGAGCAGGAGTCCACTCTCGGTGGGACGGCGGGCTACATGGCGCCCGAGATGCTCGCGGTCGACCTGGCCCTGCGCAGGGGAACAGCCATCTCGCCCGAGATGATCGCTGGCCTCTCCGCGCCCGCGCTCGACATCTTCTCACTGGGCAGGATCCTCTACTTCCTTCTCACCGGCGTGCACCCAAGCTCGGGCTTTCAATTTGAGAAGCTCGAGTCGTTCTCAAGGTCCCTCGCGCGCCCCTTCTCGGCGAAGAAGGGCACCGGGACCAAGCGGTTCCAGATGCGCAAGAACCTCTCTACTGGTGCCCAGGCGCTCATTGTAGCGCTGACAGCCGAGGTGGCGTCAGAGAGGCCTGCCGCAGCCTCACCCGCCATTCGAAAGTGGCTCCTGATGATGGAGCTCCGGAGGGAGCTCGTGTCCGCCCAAGTGCTCAAGTCGAAGAAGTTCCACCCGGATGTCGATTCCGGGGTACTCGCCATCCCAGTCTCTGAATTTGAGGAGCGTGGCTCTGTGGCGATGCCTCCGCCGGACGCGCCTGAGCCCGAGCCGGCGACCGAGCCGGTGCCCGAGCTGGCGCCCGAGACGGCGCTCGAGCCGGCGACCGAGCCGGTGCCCGAGCCGGCGCCTGCGCCCGATCCGATGCCCGAGACGGTGCCCGAGACGGCGCCCGAGACGGCTGTCCCAGCGGGGCCTGCCGCCGAGGACCATGGAGGCGGCGACGGAGGCGGCGGCGGCGGAGGAGGAGGCGACGGAGGCGGAGGAGGAGGTGACGGAGGCGGCGGCGGCGGCGGCGGCGGCGACGGAGGCGGTGGCGGCGGCGGTGGCGACTAGGCGGCGACGGAGGTGGTGGCGGCTGATGAGGAGAACGTCCACGACAATCCCGCAGCCGAGCCCCTTCATGAGCCTGCCGCGGTGGCAGAGGAGACGCCGATGGAGACTCCCCCCTGATCCCGTTGGGGATTCCCCCCCGATGGAGACTTCCTCCCGAGTTTCACGATCGGATTGCGAGGCGCGCTCCCCGTGCCGTTGTCACAGAGGGCCCTTTGAACGCGAACCGTGTGCTGGCCTGCTCGTGCTCGCGCTTGGCGTGGCTCTCGCCCATGACTGTTGACTCCGGAGCGATGCGCGCTTTTTGAAAGCCAATCGGATGAAGTGGTCCAGCACGATCGTTTCGCCTCTCTCGGGTGTTGCATCTGTCTCGGTTTGCGATGGTTGTGCTGGTTGTATGTGGTTGTGCCACAGTCGTCTGTGTGTCGTGTGGGCCCGTGAATCGAACACCGTCGCGCTGACCGCCTTGAGCTCCGGCGCTCCCCCCTACCGGTACCGCCGATTTTAAGCATTATTTTTAAAACACGGCATGCGAAACACAAGGCGTCGTACACTGTAGCGCAGGGGGCGCCAGGGCCTCCTCCTGTCAGTAATCGGCCACGCCTCCGTCCTGCCTCCCAGCAGCAGCTCTTCGATACTAGTAGCGGCTCCCGTGCTTGGTGGTCCGGATGCTGTGCATGCGCGTTGTGAGTGAGTGAGTGAGTTATTGACTCACTCACTCACTCACTCACTCACTCACTCACTCGCGTTGTGTTGAACGACAACGCTACCGGTAATAATGTTGGCACGAAGCAGTTCACTCTATGCTGACCGCTCGCACATGTCGCCGCGCAAGGATCTGCAGCTCTATCGTAGCCAACTGCCTTCAGCTGCCGCCACGGCTGGCGCCGACCTCTTTCATGGCATGTTCAGCGCCTTAGAAGATCCATCCAAGCCGAGAAAGAATTCGTGGAAGATGCCACGATGTCCAAAGTTCTCGCCCGAGACTGTCATGGAGGAAGTGCATGAAGAGGCAGAGTTGGCAGCAGCTGACGCCGCCGCAGCAGCCGCGTCAGCCGCGCCGCATCAGCCGCGGCAACACCCACCACTCGACAGCCGCGATAAGGATGTCATTGCAGGCTTCGTGCGCAGGCAGAAAAAGATGGACGCGATCGGCGCCCTCAGCAAGTCGGCAAATTTAGCGCGCGCAAGCGCGCTGCTTCGTGTCGAGGCGTGGCGCAACCACCAGGCAGTCGAGGACTGGCGGCTAGGGGCTCCAGGGTCCAAAGATCCCGGGGACTGGCGGGCTGCTTACACACGTGAGCCAAAGGTTCGCGACGACCCGTCGTTCATGGACCTCGCCCACCTGGGCTGTCGACTCGATGCCATGCTGGGCGATCCGCAGGACAAGGAGGCGGTGCTCAGCGCGGCTCGCCTTGAGAACGCCGCGCACGCGGCCTCGCGACGACAAATTGCGCTGCAGCCGCAGCCGCCGCAGCCGCAGCCGCAGCAGCAGCAGCAGAAGCAGCCGCAGGAATCGTTCGTGGCACGTCCCGCCACGGCGCCATCGTCGGCTGCAGGTCGCTGGGAGCGAGCAGAAGCTACCGCGCACGGCATCGCTGGCTCAAGGAGCGCTGCCTCCACCGCAGCCGCTGCTGCTGCCTCGACCGCCGCCGCCGCCGCCGCCGCCGCCGCCGCCGCATCGACCTCGGCGCAAGCAACCCAACCGGCGAGCCGCCCGTGCTCGCCATCCGCCGCCCGGGTTCGGGAGCGCTCTGGTGAGCGCCGGCCGTACCTGAAGGTCCAGCCGCCAGACGCGCGCGCGCCGCGCCCTCCGCTCCGCGAGCCCGAGCCGGTGCCCGACCCTCATGCGGACGAGGTCGAGCGAGATGAGCGGCTTCGGCTTGAGCGCGCGCGCGCACGCGCCACGTCAACCAGGCCCGGATCGCGCGCCGGCTCGTCCCCTACCCGGCGTGGCGTCGTCGAGAGCAGCGCCGACGGCGGCGGCGGCGGCGGCGGCGGCGGCGGCGGCGGCGGTGGCAGCGGCAGCGGCAGCGGCAGCGGCGGAGAGGTGAGCGCCATCTTGGGCGCCAATTCAGCCGTCGACGGGCACCAGCGCCCAATGTCAGCGCCACCCTTCGGCCTGACAGCGAGCAGCTCAGACTTCGACGCCCCCGAAGCCCCCGCTGCTGCTCGCGCCGCACGTCCAGCGTTCCTCCCTCGGCTCGGTGGGCTGCGGCTCGAGGAGTTGGTCAAGTTGCAGCTTGCGCCGTTGCCATTGGACCTCGAGCCTACGGACGGCTGGATGCCGCCGCTGCCGTGCATGCCGATGCCGACAGACCCAGGGCCCTTGCTCCTCGACCCTTGCTATGCGCCGCTGCGCCAAAAGGCACTGCGGAGCGAGATCGAGAAGCTCTGCGATACACTCGCGGCGCGCCTTCCAAAGAACGTGAAGATCCCGCCGAGCCTCTTCCCCCCAGCGCTGCCCACGCCCGCCCAGCTGCAGGCGAGTGACCTGCTCTCCTTGCCGCCCGATCCCAAGCCGCCGCCATCCTCGCCAGAGGGACCCAGTGCGGCCACGGAGAGCGCCCCTGTTGACGAGGAGCACAGCCCCGACGTTGCCGACGAGCCGAAGGCAGACGAGGCCCGCGAGGATGCCAAAGTCAAGGCGGGCGGTAGCGGCGAGCTCGTGGCGAGCCTGGCGGCGGCCAAAGTCAAGCGCAAGGCGGGGGGGAAGAAGAAGGCGCGTGAGGAAGCCGAGGCTGCCGCCGCCGCGGCGGCGGCAGTGGCGGCGGAGGTGGAGGCGAAGGCGAAGGCGAAGGCGGAGGCGGAGGCGGCGGAAGCAAAGGCGAAGGGGGATGCGGAGGCGGCGGCGGCAGCGACGGCAGCGGCCGAGGCGGCGGCGGCGGCGGCGGCAGCAGCGGCGGCGGCGGCGGCGGCGGCGGCAGCAGCGGCAGCCGGGGTCCGGCGACGCAAAAAGTGGCGCGCCGCGGGCGTGGCCGGCGCGGCGGCGGATTTGCTTGCGGCCGGCGCGGCTGGCGCAGCTGGGCGCGCGGCAGCCGATGATGGCGGCTCTGAGTATGACTTCGAGGACGAGGACGGGGAGCCTCTGTGTGGGCTGGCTGGCGGTGCTTCCGACATCGCTTTCCTCGCTCCCCAAAACAGCCATGTGGAGGTGGAGCATGTCGAAGTCGTGGAGCAAGCTCAGGCAGCGGCAGCGGCCAAGCGCCCACGGCCACGCGACGGGGCGATGAATGGCGCCATCGCGGCGGGCGTGGTGGCGCTGGATGCGGAGGGACGGTACACGCGCACACCGTACAGGATGGAAGCTACTTGGTCAGCGCTGCCATCCAAGATGCCGCGACCGGTAGGCGCCCCACGCAACGTCGCGTCTCTCGTGGCCGCCTCGGCAGCACTCACGCCTCGCAAGGGGCAGCAGTGGCCAGCGGCGTCATCGTGGGCAGCCGTTGGGGACGAAGAGGACAAGGAGGATAAGGAGGATACGGTGAGCATCGCATCGCGCATCGGACCGGGCACGCCCTCAGCGCTGCATGTCGTCGTTTCGCGCCCCTCCTCGGCCAGTAGCCGTAGGGCCCAATCGCCGCGAACAGCGCCTTGGGAGGCGCCGCAGCCGCCCGCACTCACCGAAGAGGACGTCGAGCTCTTGAGTGGCGGCGCCTCATCCCAGCCAGCCAAGCACTCAAACCCCTCAGCGGCGGTGGCGGGCACGGGCGCCGGTGGCGACGAGGCAGCGGGCGCGGCGCCTCTCGCTAGGTTGCGTGCGGACGTGTTCGTAACCACCGTGGCTGCGGACGCGACGAATGCGCCGCTCGCTACCTCGAGCAGAGGTACGCAGAGTGGGACGGAGCTGCGCGCCGCCGACTTGCCGCACCTCGCAGGATCTCGACCCAATCTCGCAGGATCTCGACCTCGGCCGCCGCCCAACACCCCGAGCAGAGGCACGCAGACGATGGCTGATGAGGCCGAGCCGAGTGGCCCGAAGCCACCGACGACAAACTCGGGCAGCAAGTTTGGGGGGGCATGGGAGCTGAAAGAGGGGTCTAGCGGCGGCGCTCAGCACGGCGCCGAGAAGTCGCTCCAGTCGCAACCCGCCACGGTGGACAGCTCGACCGACTCCAAGGCCAAAAAGGGGCTCGATGTGAGCAGTTCCCCAGCGCCGGCGCACTCAGACTTTGCGCCGGCACCGCCTCCGACCCCGGGCGCAGACGCGTCGCCTGACGAAACTCCCCTCGACGCGACATCCGAGGCGGCGGTTGCGGCGGTCGCGCGGCTTCGTCAGATTTGGTCCGCTCTCGGGGTGCCCGAGGACGAGCAGAGCCGCTCGCTCGAGCGCCACGTGCTCCCGCAGGAGCCTCTCGCTTACCGGAGCCAAAAGTCCCTCGAGCGGTCGGTAGCCCTGTGGGTTGCAGCGGCGGATGCGGTGCTCAAGCGCGAAGATGCGCTGCTGCAGCTGGCCCTATTCGCTGAGAAGGCGTCCGTACCCGAGCGCTTACTGGACCGACGCCCCCCGGGCCGCTCCGTCTGGCATGATCACGTGCTTGCTGACCTCGAAGATCCGGAGGGCGGTGCCGCTTTGACCCTCGAGGGCGTCGGCACCGAGGGCGCCGAGGGCGCCGCCAGCACCGCCAGCACCGCCAGTGCGGCCGGTGCGGCCGGTGCGGCCGGTGCGGCCGGTGCGGGTGGTGCTGGCCCGCAGGCGGCCTGGCTGCTGCGCGAGGCGAAGCTGCGCGAGAGCTTGCAGTTCGGTGTCGACAAGGCAGAGGCACGCCTGCTGACGGCGCTACCCCGCCTGGAAGCCACGGGCGACACCATGTGGCTGCAGGGCGAGCGCTATCGCGACAAGATGCGCCATGATGAGCAACGGCTCCTCGAGCATGCCATTGATCAGAGCATACGAAACCGTCCCGAGTCCGCGCGAAGCCGCCGGCAAGGTGCCGAGACAGCGCGCCCGCACTCGGCGGAGCCATTTGCGCCGCCTGGCCGGCCTGTCGTCCTCTCACCGAGGCTCGCCAACGAGCTCGATGCCTCCTTTGTGCTCAGGACGGCGCCACTGCCGAGAGCCACGCCCGCCCCGCCGAGTCTGCAGCGGCCAAGCAGCAGCCAACGGCCCAGTACCTCGGCCCGTTCCACGCGCGCGGCAGCGCACCCGCAGGCCGGTCGGCCAATGTCGGCCATTCCCGCCTTGCTAGCGCAGTCGCAAACCAGCCGGCCGCCGACGGCGCCACTTCCACGCGAAGGGCCGCCGATGACGCTTGCTTACGAGCGCGGTGGCATGATCAGCACGCACCGTTTCGAGAGCGGAAGGCGCTGACCACGCCGTGTGCTTTCCCCAGGCCTTTTATAAAATGGTGTGAAAATCTTCTTACCAACTGTGAAAAGCAAGGCGGCGCGCGCGCGACGGGGACGTGCGATGGAGGCGGACCTGCTCGCGCCGCTGAGCTTCCCTCCAGGACCTAAACCGCGCGAAGCGGCAGAGTGGCTGGGGCGTTTAGAAACTGACCTCGCTCAACACATGAACGGGATGCTGAAGGATCAGTCACCAGCAGCTCAATTGGCAAAAGAAAAAGTGGCAAAGTATGTTGCGGCAGAGATCCTGCCCGCGCTGCAGTCAGGCAGCGCGCTGGTGAAGAAGCGGTCGGACATCGAAGACGTCTTTTCGCCAAAGTGCGACCTGTGTGAGCAATTCCTCGCAGCGCTCGGCGGTGAAGTGCCCAGTGAGAAGCTCGACACGACGTCTCCGGCTGCTGGGCTGAATTTTATGCTCAGCAAGGCCGCGCCGCACGAACCGAGCGCGGCCAAGAGTGACCAGGAACGGTTGAAGTCACTCCTCGAGGCCGGCGGGTGCCAAAGCGAGGCCATGGCCGAGCTTGTCCTCGAGCGGCTGCAAGCGCATATGCAGGCGCTGCGTGTGGGCATCGACGACTGCAGGGCACTCGGCGACCCGGAGAAGCCATACGAGGACGCATCGGCAGACGCGGCGAACTTACACGCCCTTCTTCGCAAGCAGCTGGCCGATAAGTCTTGGCGGCCGCTCAAGCTCTCGGATAGCATCGAGACGGAGCATGGCTCGCTGATCCGCTCAGTGGATAAGTTGTATGACGAGTTCCGCGACGAGTTCCAGCAGCTCAAGCTTAAGTTTCCGGAGGTGATCGTCGTGGGCTCCGAGTCTGTGGGCAAGTCGTCGCTGCTCGAGAAGATCGCCGGCATGGCCTTCTTCCCGCGTGGCGAGAATGTGACGACGCGCCTCGGCTTCCGACTGCGGCTGCACCACTGCACGCCAAAAGAGATGGACGAGCGCAAAAAGGGGCGTGAGGCGGTGAGTGTGAGCGGCAAGGAGGTGCTCATGCGCTTCGATGATGAACCCGAGTACATGGCCTCCGTGGAGCAAGCGCGCGCGCGCGTGGAAGCCGAGAACGCCAAGGTACAGGCCCTTCGTGTGGGCGTCGTCGACCGCGAGATTATCCTCAACCTTTACTCGAATGACTTTCCAGAGCTGACGCTGCTGGACCTCCCGGGCATCATCCGCGCACGTGGGCCGAACGACCCCGAGGACATCCACAAGACGTGCGAAAAGATCGTGCGCAGCAAGATCCGCAACCCCGATGCCATTATCCTCGCAGTGCTCAACGCGCGAGAAGGCATCCGCGGTGCGGCGGAAGGCATACGGCTCGTACAGGAGGAGAAGGCTGAGCGGCGCACGCTCGCCGTGCTCACGTGTATCGATCGCTGCGACCACGCCGACGACATCGCTGCCGTGATGCGCCAAGAGAAGGACCGTGAGCTGCCTCGGCTCGGCCACCACTACCACGCGTGCATCGGTCGTGACACGAAGCGCAACGCTGCTGGCGAGCGCGCTGCACCCGATGACAATGCAGCCTTTCTCGCGGCGATCAGCGCGACGCCAATCGACATGCCCGCGGCGGAGCTGTTGCTTCGCGGCGATCGCGTGAGCGAGGCCGTACTGGCCGCTGCACTCACCGATGTGGACAAGCGGGCGACCACCGCGGCACATCCAGCGGCGGAGCTCGAAGGGTTGCGCGCCACCATACGCGCCAAACTGGAGGAGACTCGGGCCAACCAGGACCTCTTCGAGACACGCTACTTCGCGCCGCCACCGCCGGGCGCGCCTCCCGGCACTCTCTCGCGCTTCCAAGTGGAGCGGCAGGTTGATCCGCGTCTGCTGGACCCTGCACTTAGGCCCTACCTTGGATCTCGCGCCCTCTCAGAGAGGTTGAGTCAGCTGCTCACCGAGCACATCTCCAATGTTTGGTCCCCCAAGATGCGCAAGATGATCGCCAAGAAGCAGGAAGACGTCCAACGGCGCATCAGCGCGTGTGGCGTGGAGCCGCCCACCGAGGACGCGACCGCGCGGGCGGCCTTCGCCACACAGCTCGTGCAGGCGACGCTCGGGCTGCTCAACCAGAAGCAGATCCTCAAAGACTCGGTCGGAGCCCTCGTAGCCCGAGTCTCGGGAACTATGAAGTGGGATCAGTGCGCCTCAGACGCAAGAACCGCACTCGGCACCAGGGCACTTGATTTCGGCAAAGTCGGCGCTACAGTCACGACGGCACCTTTCCTGACCGCCGTCGAGGTCGCCCTCCATACGACTAACAAGGAGCACCCTCTCCATCTGCGCCGGTTCACGTTCTTTGCGATATGGCTTAAGCACGCCTTTGGCGCTGAGGTGTCCCGCCGACAGGAACTCATTCGCGTCGACCTTGAGAACTTGTTGACCGCGCTGGCGCCCGAGGTGAAAGTCGTCGACGACGAGTTCCAAGAGCCTAAGCTGTGCAGAGCGCTCATCGACACGCTGCCGCGCCTCATCCATCGCCACCTCGGCTCAAGCTTCTTCGCCGCGCTTCCAGGTATGCTCAAGCCACCGCCCGCCGAGCTCACGCTTCTCGTCGAGAATGGGAAGCATGTCGAATTGCGCGAGCACAATAAGCGGTTGCACAAGGCGCTCGAAGAAGTGTCGAAAGAGTTGGTGCGATATGGAGACGGGCCGCCCCGGCCGGAGCCGAACGCGGACCATCTTTGCCCCATCTCTCGCGAGCTGATGCGTGAGCCAGTCACCGCCTCCGATGGCCACGTGTATGAGCGCGCCTCAATCGAGCGATGGATCAAGGAGATGACGAAAGGTAACAAGACGGTACCAGTGCGAAGCCCAAAGACTGGGGAACCTCTGGAAAGCATCAAGCTGATTCCAGCGCATATGGTTCGCAGCCAGATCATCGAGTGGCTCGAGAAGTATGGCATCAAGGACGAGCCGGAGGACTAGATGGCACACTGGATCCAAAACTGTCGTGTAGTAGCGAGGTGTCGAGACATTGGCGATTGGGTGCTCGCAGGATCGACGTGCACCAGACGGTTGCACAGTCGCTTCTTGCTCCTTATCTAAACAAACTTGTAGTATTACTACCTCAGAATCATGCCCAATACAATTACAAATCAATGGAAACGGGGCCACACACGCAACCCAACGCGCACACGACCGGACGCGCCTACGCGGCCGTGACAGCTGTACAGTGTACACGACGCCACGCGACAGACCGGACCAAACGACGCGAGTGTTAGCTGAGATATGGGGTCCTGGTCCCGACCAGCTGACGACCTGGCGTCCCTGTGCACCGGAACGGGCAGCATACACACACTGCACTCTTTGAGCGGCACCCATCACGACGCTTCTTGCAAGCCGCCAAGACCATCATCGTCGTCGTCTAGTGACGCCGTTGCCCTCCGCCGCTCGAGCGCAAGCGCACGGCTCACCGGACGACCTTCCCACTCGCGCACGCCCTCTGTGACTCACTGGCCCAGCGGCCCACTGTTGATTGCTCAGTTGGGCCCTGAGCCAGCGCATGCTGCGTAGACTTTCACGAACCCCCCGAAGTGCCCGCACTGGCCGCCATAAGTAGCCGCGCAGGGCGCACGCCCCCCCCTCGCGCCCTCAGTGCGCCGTCGTGGCGACTGGCGTCGCGCGCTGCGGGCGCGGCTCCTCCTCGGCATCGCTCGAAAAGACGAGCTGCGTCGGCACGATGGCATGGCGCAACGGGCGCGCCGCCGCCGGCGCCGCGCGTCGCCCCATGCCAGCAGGCCCCGTCATGGCCGCTACTGCAGTCGGCTTGGGCGCAGGCATGCCGAGCGCCGAGTTGGGCGCAGGCTTGGTCGGCGGCTTGCCGTGGCTGCGCCCGGCAATCTCGTCATAGTACGCTTGGAGGAGGGCGGCAGAGCGTGCCTCATTGGATCGCGCCGCGCACTCCGCGTCTGCCACCCGATCGAGCACTGGCGCCAGCGCCGTCGCGAGCGCCCGATCGTTCACGGAGGCAGTGGTATGAATGCCCTCCGCCGCGAACAAGGGACGCGGCGGCGGCGTGACGCTCGCGCCAGACTCCGCGCCTGTGGCCAGATCGTCGGCGCGGGCGGCGGCGGCGGCACCCCTCACGGTGCCCATCGCGGCGCCCATCACGACGCAGCGGGTGACGGGGGGCATTGCGGCGGAGGGCAGCCCCCCCGGCGCGCCGAGCGGCACGCGCGATGGCAAGGGCATACGCTTGTAGCGCGACACGAGAGGCTTGGCGTTCGCCGCCGCCTCCTCCTCCGCCGCCGCCGCCTCGCGCGACGCCACCTCGGACACGTAGGGATCCTTCGCCCAGTGTGGCGCCTCCCCGGGCGATGCATCGAGCGCTGTGGTGGGCGGTGCATCGAGCGCCGTGGTGGGCGATGCATCGAGCGCTGTGGTGGGCGATGCATCGTTCCTGCCGCGCGCCCAGGGCGCAGGCGGCGGCGGCGTCGAGGGCGTTGGCACAAGCGTCGCGTTGACCGCCGGCGAGGGCGAGGTAGGCGTCGTGCGCAGGCGCGCTTCCCGCCATCCCGCTGGTGGGGCGGGCTCCGCCGCGCTTGGCGCCCACGACGGCGCCACGCGAAGCGGCGAGAAGAGTGAAGGCGCCGTCATGGGCGCCGTCATGGGCGCCGTCGTGGGCGCCGGCCGAGGGGCGGCGGCGTTGGTCTCGGCAGCACCGCCGGCGACGGCCTCCTCCGCCACAGCAACCGCGTGGGAGGCGGCCGCAGCCGTTGCTGCGAGCTCCGTAACGGCTCTCGTCTCGCTCGCGGCACGCAGCGAGTTCAACTGCGCCGACAGGGTAGCGAGCTGCGCCTCATGGCTCTCCTTGGCGAGGCGGAACTCGCGCCTCACCGCCGCGAGCTCGGCGACCGTCTCATCCTTCGAGCGGTCGAGAGCGTCCTGCGCGTGCTCACGCTGCTCCTCCGCGACCGCACGCAGCCGGGCTTGCTCGCGCATCTCCGCATCGGCACGCTGCAGATGGGTCACCAGGCGCGTCGTGAGCTCGACGAGCTGCGCGTTGCACCCGGAGAAGCTAGTGGCGGGCGCGAAGGCTGCGATCGGTCCGTTGGGGCCGCGCACAGCGCCGGCCGCCCGACGGGCCGCCCGACCGGCCGCCTCCCCCCCGCCCTCTGGCGCCACCTCGGCCGACCCCTCCCCTCGGGCGGCTTCATATTCGGCCAGCTGCGTGTGGAGCTCGGTGCATGCATGCTGCAGGCGCGAGAGACCGAGAGCATCGGGCGAGCGAGGGCCGGCTTGCATGCATGCAGCGGAGCTCGAAGCGTCCTCCGCAGTGGGCGGCGCGTCCAGCGACTGGCGCGCCAGCGGAGCGTCCGGCCTGAACCGACCGTTGGCGGGGCGCCAGGGCGGCAGCGAGTGCGAGCCACGGGCCGTCACGGCCGCGGCATGTGGCGCTGTCGGCGACCGTCGCTTGGGGGCCACTTCAAGCCGCACTTCGCGAATCGCAGTTGCAAGTGGCGGCGCCGCCGCCGTGGGCTCTGCCCCAAAAGTGGCCCTTGGCACGGTGGTCTCGAGGTACGAACGCTCCTCGGGCGCGAATTCGGCAAGCCGCTCCTCCGTACGACGCCGGAACTGGGCAATCTCCTCATCGAGGTCGACGACAGGCCGCGGCGCGGGCAGAGCGCCCACATCACCGTCGTCGTCGGACATGCAGGCATCCGGCAGCGCGCGCGGTGCCCAAGAAGCGCTGCGCCACTGCTGGTGCAGGGGCGGTGCGTCGAGCGCCGGCGTTGGTGGCGTCTCGCAACGAGAGGCTGCCGTGTCGGCGGGTGGTGCATCAAGTGTGATGGGTGCCACCGAGAGCCGCATCGGGGCCACAGTTGGCGCGGGCCCACGACGCGCGTCGTGGGCCAGGCGCTGAAGCTCCGCTTCGACCGCGTCGAGCTCGCGCAGCGCTTCCTTGGTCTCGTCTGGCCCCAGAGCATCGAGGCCCGATGTGGCGAGGCTTTGCCGGCGCTGTGTGCGCTCAAGGTCGCGCCTCGCGGCTGCCGCGTTTGGCGAGATCATGCGCTGGTGCCGCGCCTCCTGCTCCGTGCGCGAGATGCGGTACTTGGAAAGGTCATTGATAGTGGCGTCCCATGCTTTCTTCGGCATGTTGAGCGCGCGTCGCGCGAGTTCCAGTGCGCTCCTGGGTCTCCTGGGCGCCAAAGCGGCCAACTCGATGACGAGAGCAATTAAAGGGCTGTTAACCCGATTGTGTGCGAGTATTGGAGTTTTGGTGATTCTTGGACGAAAGGCAGGGTGTCACACCTTACCTTACAGTTGAACAGGAGCGAGGAGCAAGACCTCGCAAGCGCCCGTCATCGTCAGCACCTTCTTCGGTAGTCTTCGCGGCCATTGTTGCCCTCGGTGGCCTTCGGCCGCAATTCCCAATTGGTCGGCCGCCCTGGGCCGCTGGGAATTCCCCTGGGCCGGTCCGTCCGCGCTCTATGTTATTAGACAAATTCTCCAAGGAAATTCTTCTCCCCCGCACATGCCTCGGACCCGCTCTTTCCCACATGCGCTTGGTCCGCAGACGCGCAGAGCCGACCGACCAACTAGAGCTCAGAACAATGTACATTTACAGGCCTTACAGCACCCTGATCAACACTACCGTAACATCGTCTTGCAGCTCCCGGCTGCGTCCTACGTACCCTTCCCGCTCAAAGGCCTGCATCACCGGCGAGGATCGTCTGCTGTCCTTGCTCAGAGCTATCGCAGTCTCGACGAGCGATCTCGCCATCTCCGAAGCCGCGTGGTTGGCGCCGAGGTCGCGGTGCACGAGCTCGAGGATCTCGAGAGTGTGCATCGCATCGAAGCAGCCGTCGGTGGCGACTAGCACGACATCGCCGGGCAGGAGCTGGACCTCGCTGGTGATCGCGTCCGCCGGCGTGTTCAGAACTACGCCGTCAAGCATTCCCAATTGGTACGGGCAGTTGAACTCCCATAGCTGTGGCTTCGTCTTGAAGACGACGCCGATCCGCGCCGAGGGCCGCCGTCGGAGCACGCGGCACCCGCTGTCTCCGAGGTTGACCACCTTGAGCCGCGCGCCCTCGTCGACGCTCGCGATACATGCGGTCGATCTTCCACTCACGCTGCTCACTTCTGCCCACGCTGACTGCAAGAGCTCTTGCGGATCCGCCGCGGTCGAGTCGCGGCAGCGCTCGGTGGCAGCAGCGAGAAGCCGACGCGCAAATTCTCCACCGTCTGCTGCTGCTGAGACCCCGTCGGCAACTCCAAAGGTAGCTGTAGGCGCTGCTACTCCGTGGCACATGGCCTGCGACATGAAGAACGCGTCCTCACCGCTTGATTTGCGCGGGTGTGGAAGGCTCCATGCACCCATGTCGAGCTGGCTGACCCGTGGAGCAGCCGACTGACTCAAGGCAGCGGTTGAAGCAGCCGATGTACTGAAAGCAGCTGGCGCACTCCGACGTCGCATTCGCAAGCGTAAAGCTTCGCACGAAAGTCTCTTCAGATCCTGAAGCCTCTTCATGTCAGCTCCTCGCATCATGTTGGACGGAGGCCGACGTGCAAAGCGTGGCTCGAGCGCGAAATTCCGTGCGGGCGCTCGGGTTGTTGAAACGATAAATTCGTTTTCACGGAGACAAGAAAGCCATAACTTCGTTTTTAATATCGTCGCCACGATCTCCTTCCAGTCAATCAGTGTCGTTTACTCATACGTGTTGCACGTTATTTAATCAGGCAGTCAATTTACAGCAATTGATTTACAGGCCACTCTGTACCGTGCTTCGATCGGCCGGAGCTGACAGCTTGCCACAGTCCAAGGTGCAAGTGATGGAATTGGACGGTCTGATTCTAGCTCACATCAGAGACTGGTCGCGCGCCTCGAGTTGAGCGGTGGGTCGTCTACCAGGTGCTCATTTACCAGCCGTAGTTGATGGCAGGCGCTCAGGGATAGCAGAGTCCGGGACTGGCCTGCCCATTTTCCAACACTGGACCAAGAGTTGGCGCTGCTGCTCCCTGCTGGGGGTGGTTGCGGCCTGAACAGCCGCCATCGCGCTGTTCTGGCTCCGTGCTTGCTCCGCAGACGTGCCGTGAAAACGCAAATAAAGTAGGTGTCGTGGGTTATCGATGTAGCCGTGGCTGCGAAGGAACTGGTTGCGTTTCCAAACGGCTGCATCCACCTTCTTGGCGGGGCCGGTCAATTCGTCTCGTGAGTACCCTGCGCGTGGCTGCGCGAGTCGCCGCCAGTCCTCTTCCACGTAACGTGCTGAGGATGATCGCTGTGGTATGAGCAAGTCAAAAGCACGGGGCGCTTCGTGATGCGGCCAGGTCTGCGTTCTTACATAGTGTGCTCGCAATAGGAAAGCTTTTGTGGGACTCGCACTCGGTGCACCCGGAGGGAGTGGAGATTGCGATCGGATGATCTTTGCAGATTGTGATCGGATCCGCCTGGTGCTCGGAGATGGATGCTCAAGCGCCTCAAACGTGGGCTCCGTTTGCCATGCCTCCACAGCGCTGTCGGTCATGGCGCTAATTCGCAACTCAGCCCCAGCTAGCCGGGCACCCAAGAAAAACTTTGTACTTATTCGATTGGCTCACCATGGCGCTTTTTCGCGCGTTGCGGGGCTCGCGTTGCAGCGATGTTGCAGTGCAGTACAAGGATAAGCTCGCCCGGGGCAAACCTGAAACTCCCCCCGTTTGTATCCGTTCTCTGACAAGTGTCCGTTTACGGATTTCTGACAAGTGTCACAAGCGGGGAGTTTGGACTTCTGTGGTGTCTGAGTTTCAGGTTTGAGGTTACAAACGCGTCACGGGCCCCGCACGAGCGACCGGACGACGTCAGGACGACGTTCGCCTGATCCGCCGAGATGTGGCGCGCACGGTCGATGGTGGCGCGTTGCCTTTCCTCGCCAGCATTGATTCGCGCCCGAAAAAAAAGGTCGTATGAACAAAAAACACCGCTTCGGTCCTGTACGGCCACGCGCGCGCGTGCACGTCGCGCGCTCACTTGGCCTTCTTATTCGCCATGGTGAGCCACGAGCACGGTCGCAGCTTCTTGGTGCCGAGGCTCATCATCTTGAACTCGTCGGAGACGCGCAGCTGCAGCTTGGCCTTCTTGCCCGTGATCTCGATGACGCGCGCCTCCCACCAGCAATCGTCCTCGTTCACCTCGATGATCTCGCCCACTACTGGCTCCCATCCCTTGACCGCCGCCTCGGGCACGAGTCGAAGCCGCTTGCGCTCGACGGTCTCCGACACGGCCCCCCCGTCCTCGCTGACGAAGCCAGAGTACTCGACGGCGACCTTGCCGTCGGGCTCTGTCTTGGTCACCGTTGCCTCTGCCCATGAGTTTTCAAAGCCCTCCTCCACGTTCTTCACCTCCACCTCGCTACCCACCTTGATGTCGTCCTCGGCGTACGCCTTCGCTTGCTCTGCGGCCTCGAATGCGTCAACCAGGTCGTCGTCCATCACGTTGTCCTCGGGCTCCCACGTCTTGGTGCCATCCACCCACAGGATCTGGTACAAGAGCCCGCCCTTGGAGTTCGACTTAACCGCTAAGATCTTGTCCACCTCCACAACCGCCGATACAAGGTTCTCGAACTCGTCGCCCTCGCCTGTGAGGAATGCGCGCAGGGCTGCCGCGATCTTGCCCACATTGACTTTCAACGGCTTCTTCTTCTTGGGAGGCGGGGAGGGCCGGGCCCTCTTAGCTGACTGATCCGGCTCGAAGAGCTCAACCTTCTGCCTCTGACGGGTCGGTTTCATGTTCATCGTGCGAGTCACCGTTGCAGCTCGTCCCTTTTGCTTCTGCAGGCGCTCCCCTTCCTCAATTTGCTCCTTGGTGCGCTTCATCGCTCAAAGTCCACAGTCTGCGGAAAGATTCCGTACGATTGCGACACCGCGTGCGTGCAAGCGGGCGGAGCACACGCACGAGTCACTTGCCGTCCCGCGTTCACATTCACGAAGACCGCCAAGGCAGGACAAGTTTGGTCTCGATGGTTGATTGGCGGATCATCAAATCTGGACTTTTTATTCCTTTTTTGTGTCGAACCCGCTTGCTCGACGGCCTTCGACGCGATTGCATTTTCCGACGGCCGCATGGCCCATGCCTGGACGCAAGGCGCCAGTGCCACACGCGCCGCCATCCTACGGCCGTCCGACACCGACTTCCCGTTCGATGCGCACGTGACGCATGTATCTGGGGAGGACGCCTTCTGCGGAAGGATCCGAATCGGCCTGCATCACTACTTCGAGTGGGGACAGCTTCAAAGAGGCGACCGTGTGCAAGGCCTGGCGGCTGTCGACGCCGTCAGCGGCGCTGTCGATGCGATCGGCGTCTTTGAGATCTCGCGGCAGCCAGTGGCGCACCACGTGCCGCACCACGCTGTCAACCAAGCCGCCCACCAGGCCGGCCAAGTGCAGTACATGTCGCCGGCCGCGCGGCAGCAGCAGGAGTTGCTCGACCAGCTGCATGGTCGACGCACCGCGCGTCCGCCATCGCCGCCACCTGCGGGATTCGAGCACCACCACCACCCATCGGCTCGCTTTCAACCACCTCTCCTGCCGCCGCCAGCGCCTGAGCCATCGCCGCACGATGAATGGCCACCTCGCGACTCTCCACGTGGCCGCCAGGTGGCGCGTGCGCTCAGCTGCGCGCCGGGGCTCGTTCGGCGCGACCGGCTCATCCGCATGCATCAGCTAGGCATACTGATCGGGAGGAGCGGTGAGCGCTTCCGCACGCTCAGTGAGGTGAGCGGCTGCGAGCTGATCGTGATCAACGAGATGGCCCCTCCGAGCGCCGAGCCGAGCTCTCGGCTCGTGGTCATCATCGGCGAGGCGCCCAATGTGACCATTGCGGAGGATGCCATCACGCAGATGCTCGAGGAAACCGCCACGGCCTCCCCCCATCCATCCGCCATCCCCCATCCACCCCCAACCCCCCATCCATCCACCACCGTGACCGTCCAGAGGTCGAATGGTGTCGAGGCGCGTCCACAGCCCGCGCCCCCTCGGGCACCACCACCTCCACAGCCCGCGCCGCCTCGGGCACCACCACCTCCACAGCCCGCGCCGCCTCGGGCACCACCACCTCCACAGCCCGCGCCGCCTCCGCATGCTCAGTATGCCACCGAGCTCACGGCGCCCGCGGCGCCTGTAACTTTCCCTCTGAGCACAACCACTCTCGACGTGTCTCGCACGGCTGTCGTCCCTGGACTCACGGGTCGCGGTGGCCGCGGCGGCCGCGGCGGCCGCGGTGGGCGTGGGATTCCCACAGCGTCTGAAGAAGCTGCTGCCGCCCAAATTGCTGCCGCCCACATCTCCGGCCCGAATGTTCACACCTCCGGCCCGAATGTTCACACCTCCGGCCCGAATGTTCACACGGTACCCGGATCCATCGCCACCACGCCACCAACCACCGCCTACCCACCGCCTATCCAGGTATCCGGCCCGACGCCCACCACGGCGCCCAGCCTTCTTGACGAAGCGGAGCGTCTCGGCGAGCTGCCCGCGCTCGCGTGGCTTGTGACCAAGTTGCGCTCGCACCCTGAGCGGCGCAAGCATGCGCTCGAGGCATTGCGCTCGGGTGAGATCTTTGGACGGCATCCAGGCCTCGCCTGCCTGCTCCGCACCTACCCGTCGGAATTTACCAGCCTAGTTGTACGCACGGCCACCGATGCGCAACTCTTTTCCCAGGGCATGCTGCCAGACCTCGCAGTCACTGACGGCTCCGCCTCAGGGTCAGAGGCCGTCCCCCTCGAAAGGGAAGCCCTCCAAACGACCCTGGCTGTGCCCGCACCGTCAGGGCCATCAGTGCCATCAGTGCCATCAGTGCCATCAGTGCTGTCGCCGCTCGCGCCGCCATCAGTGCCATCAGTGCTGTCGCCGCTCGCGCCGCCACTTGCGACGCCACTAGCGTCGCCACCAGCGCCGCCACTCGCGCCGCCACTCGCGCCGCCACTCGCGCCGCCACTCGCGCCGCCACTAGAGTCGCCAACGAACGGACCACCGACCGCCCCACCATCCGACAGCATGTCCACCTCGGCGCCCACCTCGGCGCCACGAGTCCGCCCGCCCGCAGAGACGGCCACCCCGGCGCCCACCTCGGCGCCACGAGTGAGCCCGCCCGCAGAGACGGCCACCCCGGCGCCCACCTCGGCGCCACGAGCGAGCCCGCCCGCAGAGACGCCCACCCCGGCGACTCGGGGCTTCACGTGTGCAGCCCCGAGCGGTCTGAGCTACCGACGCTTCGAACAGATCGATTACGAGAAACTCCTGAACTCAGATGCGTCGGACGAGTCGGACGCGGCGTTAGACGCGGCGGATGTGGAGGCACTCGTGCCCTCATCGCGCTTGGGAGGCCACCGGCAGCCGGACGGCGCGCTGCCTCCCGAGCGAAAGAAGAAGAAGAAGAAGAAGGCCAAGCCCAAGGAGATGGCGGCGTCAGCGTCGGCATCGGCGTCGGCGTCCACGAACGCAGTGCCACGTACGCCAATGCAGATCCTCGCTCGATTCATCGAACGAGAGGCCAAGGACGCAGGCAAGGGGCCGGGACGTGTCAACAAGGAATTTGACGCGGATGAGGCGAGTGCGAGGATCGCACAGTACGGCGCGAGTCGTGAGGTGAAGCCCACAGAGTTCCAAGCGTTGCTGGCGCAGGCGATCTCGTCAGGGTGCCAGACGATGCTCGACGAGCTGTGGGAATGGTGTGATACCGGCGAAAATGATGGCTTCGAGCGCTATGAGGTATTCGGGCGGCTCATCATCGATGATTGCCTCTGATTGCCTTTGCTTGCATCTGATGGCATCTGATGGCATGTGATGGTTTTCCTAATCAGGTCTTCGGGCGGTACCTCGTCGATCGCGCCGTGAGTGCGGATCACATGGAGCTGGTTCCAGGGCTGCTCGCCAATGGCGCCTATCCTAGCGAGAAGGCGCTGGTCGCGCTCGCGCACCGACCTGAGGTGATTGCCACTGATGGCCACTGCTGGCCTTTGAGTGCCACTAGTTTCCACGGATTGCCAGGGATTGCCACTGATGATCACTCACGCCACTGATTGCCACCGATTGCCGATGATTGCCACTGATTGTCACTTGCCACTGATGGTCATTGATTGTCACTGATCACCTCCAAGTACATGTACCTCTGAGTACCACTGATTGCAACTGAATATCACTGAGTACCGCTGAGTGTCACTGAGTGTCACTGAGTGTCACTGATGACCCCCTGTGTACCACTGATGACCCCCTGCGTACCACTGATGACCCCCTGCGTACCACTGAGTGCCACCGGATGTGCCTGTGTGCAGGTGCTCTCTCGATGGCTCTCAGAGGCCGAAGACCCGACAGTCATCTTCGAAGGGGCAGTGTGCTGCACGTGGGGCAACACGTGGCACGACCTCTTCCGGTGCGAGTGCACGGCCGTCGAAGAGATCAACGACTTCACCGACGACGCGGGCAAGGCGCACATGTGCGACGCGTCGTACCGGTCCGCCATCAGGAAGATGTTCACAGCCTCGCTCGTGCGCTGGCGGCACGCGCCGTTCAACGGGCTTGCCGAGACGGGCAAGAGCATGGGCCGAGGCGGGGCAAGCCCGATCAAGGCCGCTCGCGAGCTGATGCGGCTGATCGGCGTCTTCGCCAAGTACATGAACACGCAAGTGCAACGGGAGATTGCGACGCTTTTCGTGCGCGCCAATTGCGAGCCTGGGCTGCGGGCCTTTGCGAATCGAATCGCCATCCAGCACGAGCCTACGAATAGCGAGCACCATTGCATGCCAAATCCCGAGCAGCCGCTCAGTGACAATGGACGGAAGGTTCTACACGCGCTCGCGACGGCGCAGGGCGCGCTGCACTGCGCGTGCTTGCAACGTCACGTCGAGGTCTCTCGCCTCTTGCTCTCTGTGCTCGAAGGGGCTGAAGTGTGCTTTCTTCGACGGGCCGTCATTGTCGACGGCTGCAGCAGCGGCGACTGGGCGGCGGGCGGCGGTACTGACCGTGCCTCCCCTTTGTCCGCGGCTGATGGCGCCGTGACGGGGGCGCCCGAGTCCTTCAAGGGCAAGTGGATGCTCACGCCCTTGCTCTCGGTCCTTGCGGGCCCATCGTCCGTGCTCAAGGGGGTGGCGTTTGCGGAGGACGCCCTCGCCGACCTGCCTCCGTCGAGCGCGCGCAACGTGTGCCCGCTGATTGAGCTGCTCATTGAGCGCAAAGCCAACGTGGATGCGGTGGCGTTGCATGAGGGGGTGGAGGGTGCGAGCCAGCCCTTCCCACCTCTCGCTCTGTCAGCGCGCGAGCCTCGCCTTGATTGGGAGGCGCTCGTGCTGCGCCCGCAGCAGGACGAGTATGCGTGCGAGGCGTTTGACTTACTCATGCGTCACGCCACTATCAGTGGGGACCGTCGAGAGGTCCTTCAAGGCCGTATGCGCTGCCGCGATGCGGAATCGAGGCTCGCGAGCGCCCTCACGCACCCTGCGAAGCAGGGCGACGCGTACGGCGCCGTGCACGAGTGGTGCGCGCAGGTGGAGCCGCCCGAGGGCACCGAGCCGTGGTTTGACTGGCCCAAGATGAGCGCGGGAACGAGCCGCCTCCTCGATGAGTTTGTGAGCGCGTTGAAGGACGAGGAGAGATCGGTGGGCGTACTCACTGCCCTGTGCGAGCGCGCACGCTGCCCACCGAATCTTCGATTAGCCAGCGGCTCGACTATGTTGCTTCGTGCAGCCGCCGCCAATCGCATCGCGACTGCCAGGGTGCTCCTCGATGCGAAGGCTGACTGCCTACAGCAGCGCACCCTCAAGACCAAGGACACGGCGCTTCATGTTGCCGTCTCGGAGTCCAACTTGGAGCTCGTCGAGCTGCTGCTCATGTATGAGAGTGGCCTGCGCTGCCTCGACGAGCGGAACGCGGACGGCAAAGCGCCCCTGGACTGCGTGGACAAGAGCAAGAAGTCGGCGAGCGCAGCCTCAGCCAAAAAGATTCGAGCGCTGCTCGTCGATGCGCTTGCCAGGGAGGTCGCCAAGCGCGTCAAGATGGCGAAGGAGGGGGCAGATGCCCAACTCGGCGCCAAGCTACTAGCGGAGCGGAGGGCCGCGCCAGCCGCGATGGACGCGGCCTTCGCCTCCAATGCTGCCGGCGTGGGTGCCGTGTTGGGCTCCTCAACGGGCAAGGCGGAGCTCAAATGCCCTGCGAGCGCGCCAAATGTGGAGACCGACACCCAAAAGGAGAATCAGCCCTCGCAGTCACCGCCGTCGGCCGGTGCGACCCCTGCCGTCTCGGCTGCCTCAGCGCTGCAGCAGCGCATTCTGACCGACCCTACAGCAGCGACGCGTCGAGAGGTCGAGACACTGCTCGCGCAGGCGCTTGCGCACCAGGCCTCACCCGACTTTCTCAGAGCGGAGGTGGGTGGTGACGCCGTAGTGAGCACTCCCCAGCTGGCGCCGATGCTGCAGGCCGTCGTCAACCTGTCATCGGCCAGTGCACCAACCGCCGCGCCGACTGTCGCCGAGGCTGCGGAAACCGTGACCAATGATGCTACCGAGGCTGCGGAAACCGTGACCAATGATGCGACCGAGGCTGCAGAAGCCGGAACCAATGAGGCTACAGAGGCTGTGAGCGCGCCCGGCATCACGCCTCCGTCCCTGAGGCCCATTTCCCACGTCTCAGCAGCACATCCAACATCGTCAACACCAGCAGCCCAGCCAGCACCAGCAGCACCAGCAGCACCAGCAGCACCGCCAGCACCGCCAGCACCGCCAGCAGCAGCAGCAGCAGCAGCAGGTTCAGCACCGCCAGCACTGCCAGCACCGCCAGCAGCAGCAGCTCCACTACCAACACGTCCGCCCCAATTGTCTTCCGGCTCTCCCACGCACGCCGGCGCGCCGTCGCCCACGACGGCACCGCAATGGCCGGCCTCATTCGATGGTCTCTTCGAGCACCACCCGTGGCGCGTGCTCATCGTGCGTGCTGCTGCCAAGGACCTCTGATTGCCTCGGAGTGCCGCTGAGTGCCGCTGAGTGCCTCTGATTGCCGCTGATTGGGCGTTTGAGTGCCGCTGAGTGACGCTGAATGCCGCTGAGTGCCGCTGAGTGCCGCTGAGTGCCGCTGATTGGGCGCAGGTTCGCCCTGCAGCCAGGGACCTGGCAGGCTTGCAGGTAATCGACAAGGAGGCGGCTCTCCGCAGCCTGGCAACCCTTGCGACGGGTGTGTGGAGCGGGCACGACGTGAAGCATCTGAGCGGGCAGAGTATCCCGTCGGAGCTCTCTCTGTACGAGTCCAAATTTGGCAAGGGCGCTCGCATTATTTGGACTGTCGGGATCGACTTTGTGCCCATGGTGGGGCTTTACCAGCAGACGATTCGTGTGTGGGCCGTCGACCGCAGCCACGACGACGCGCAACGCTCGATACAGCGCGTGTGCGCCATCCATCGGCGCGGCCTCACCAGCGTGTTACACCGACGGCTCAAGACGCGTGTGCAGGTAACGTGCACGCCAAGGCGTCCGACTTGCCTAGGTTGCGGAGCGCTCACCACGGCGCCCCCACTCCCTCGTTCACAGCGAGTCAAGGGGACGGACGTCGTGCTCCCAAAATCATACCAAGTGGCGCCCGAGGGGTCTGTCTCGCTGGAGACGCTCGAGACGACGCTCGAGCGCAGCTTCCAGCGCTCTGGCCTTGAGGGGGCGGCTGCGGCGGCTGCAAGCGTCGTCTCGAGCGTCGAGGGCGGCGTTGAGTCTGCTGACGTGGCTGCTAACGCGGAGGAGCACACGGTACATGAAGACCTTGGAAGACCTCTGATTACCCAGTGGGCTACCCTGGAAGACCGCTGCGGAGAGCATAATTGGCGACCCTTGATGACCTCCAGAGTACCCTTGAGTACCCCTGATTACCATTGATGACCTCTGATTGCCTGTTCAGGTGCGCTACCCGCCCGCGGTGGAGCAAGAGGACGCGTACAATTTGGTCAAGTTCTACACGCTCGAGCGTTCGCTCGTCTGGTCGATCTTAGCGGCGACGTTCACAGAGAAGCTCGAATTCCCCTTCTTACCTGACGAAGCCGAGCATCTGATCATCTCGCTCGCCGAGCACCGCTCGATCCTGCTCATCGGGCGCTCGGGTACCGGTAAGACGACGATCGTCGTGCAGCGCATGTGGCTCCAATTCCGCACGCGTATGGAGGCGCTGAGATCGCTCCACCTCGAGGCGGGTGCGCTCAGTACGACGCGCTGGCTCGGTACGGCGCTGCCTCTGGATGGTGAGATGGGCACGCCAATGCCCCGCGACGCCCCTCCCGAGCTGGTTGACGGAGCCGAAGCCGTGGTTGACGAAACAACCGAGGACGGCACGAGGGGCGACGCTCTCAGCGCGGCGGGCGCCTCGTCGGGCGCTCAGTACGGCGGCGCGAGGACGCTCCACCAGCTGTTCGTCACTGCCAACCCGATCCTTCGGACCGCCGTGGCCAGGTCCATTAGCCATCGGAGTGCCATCGGAGTGCCATCGGATTGCCATCGGATTGCCATCTGATTGCCATCTGATTGCCCTCCAATGGCCTCTGATTGCCATATGAATGAATGCCCTTTGAATGCCTTCTGATTGCCCTCTGATGGCGCCCTCGGATTGCTCCCTGATTGCACGATCGTTTGGACCGCGGTGGCTTCCAAATTAGGTCGTTCAAGTCGCTCCAATCCGGATTCGTCGAGTCGCTGAACGCCGAGTTGGACGTCGCCGGGATCGTCGAGGAGGGAGACGGCGCTCAAGACGGCGCTCGTACCGTGCGTGCGGCCGTTGGAGCACGAGATGATGCTGCAACGGCTGCGGAAGCTGACGCGGAGCTCGCATCGCTCCTGCACGTACGCTCTTGCTTCTTGCCATTGATGGCCACTGATTGATGGCCAGGGGCGGCGGCGGATGGGCACCAATTGCAACGAATGACCTCCCTCAATAGGTGCCTGAGGCGCGCTGGCCCCTCTTTCTTCGTTCACACCACTGGCTACGGCTGCTCGACGGCACAGTGAGCGAGCGGCGGCGCTTTTTTCGCGACGAGGAGCGAGCCGCAGCGGCCGCCTCTTCGTCTGGCTGGCATGCCGAGCAGGGTGGCCTCTCCGCGCTGCCCTTGTTTGACGAAGCTGACGACGAGGACGAAGGCGACGTGGGCGGGCATGAGGACGAGGACGAGGCGGGCGAGTGGGGGACGGCGGGTGAGGCGGACGAGGGGGAGGCGGGAGGGCGTCCAGCGGTACGACGCCCGGGGAGAACCCTCTGCCCCTTGAGTGCCCCCGAGTGCCTCTGAGTGCCGCTGAGTGCCTCGGAGTGCCGCTGAGTGCTGCCGCTGAGTGCCGCTGAGTGCCTCTGTGTGCCTCTGAGTGTCCCTGAGTGCCGCAGGTGCGCCCCGAGATGACCTTCGAGCTCTTCGAGCGTGTGCTCTGGCCGCTGATGATCGGAAAAGGCATGCCGGATGCTGATGACGGTCGGAGCTCGCTCGCCGAGATGCATGCAAGCAAGGACCTACAAGAAAAGGTGCGCCGGGCACCTGTCAAGGCGTCCCTTGTCTTCCGCGAGATTGTCTCGTACATCAAGGGCTCGAGCCAGGCGCTCGACTGCGCGGGCGGGCGCCTCTCGCGCGCTCAGTACGGCGCGATCGGTAAGAAGATGGCCCCTGCCTTCGAGAAGATGGACGAAGGGACGAGCGGCGGCGGAGGTGGCGGGGGAGGCGGCAGCTCGTCGTCGGGTTCGTCAGCCGGCGTGGGGCGCGATCTCGTGTACGACCTGTACCTCAAGTACGAGGCCTGGAAGGAATCGATTGGAGCGTACGACGTGATGGATGCATGCTTCGCCATCTACACGGCGCTCCGGGCCGAGGGCTATCGCGGACCGCGGCTGGACGAGATCTATGTGGACGAGGTGCAGGACTTCACACAGGCGGAGATCCGTCTCTTCCTCGAGGTAGGACTGCCGCGGAGTGCCGCGGAGTGCCTCCGAGTACTCCTGTGTGCCTCGGAGTGACCTCGGAGTGCCTCGGAGTGCCCCTGAGTGCCCCTGAGTGACCCTGAGTGCCTCGGATTCCCTCGGATCGCAATAGGTGTGCGTGGACAAGAACGCGCTCTTCTTCACGGGGGACACCTGCCAGACCATCGCTCGAGGCGTGGGCTTCCGATTCGAAGATCTGACCACGATGTTCTTCCAGCTCGGCGAGCAGCAGAGGAAAGAGCTGAGCGCGCGCGGGTTGCGGCCCGACGACATGCCCAAGCGCGCCCTGGTGCAGGTGCCACGTGTCAACCAGCTGAGCGTCAACTACCGCACGCACAACGGGATCCTTGGGGCCGCCTCACAGATTGTCTCGCTGCTGCTCGAGCTCTTTCCCCACAGCGTCGACGCGCTCGAGAAGGACGTGGGCCACTTCAACGGGCCATTGCCCACGCTCCTCACTGACACATCGAAGGATGATCTGTCGATCTTACTGTGTGGCTCCGATCCGCAGCACTCTCAGATTGAATTTGGCGCCCACCAGGTCGTGCTCGTGCGTGACCAGGTGCGAGGACGATTGAGGAGTGCCCAATGGAGGACATTGAGTGCCCAATGGACATTGAGTGCCCAATGGAGGACACTGAGTGCCCAATCGAGGACATTGAGTGCCCAATGGAGGACACTGAGTGCCCAATCGAGGACTGCCGAAGATTGCGAAGGATTGGCACATGCCGACTCGCGGCTAAGGAGCAGCTGTCCTCTCTGAGTGCATCTCTGAGTGCTAGCTGATTGCCTCCCTCATCAGGCGGCCAAGGAGCGGCTGCCCGCCGAGCTGCAATCGGCACTCACGCTCACCATCTTTGAAGCCAAAGGGCTCGAGTTTGATGACGTGTTCCTCTTCAACTTCTTCGCCGACTCGCCTGCCGACGATCGCACGTGGCGTGTGATCACATCTAGCTGGGCAAGGAGTCGTGACGAATCTCCCACCGACACGGCGGCGGCACGCGAGCGCGAGCGCGCTTCTGGGCGCGAGCGCTGCAGTGAGCGCGCTTCGGCGGCGGATGTGGCGGACGAGGCTGAGGGCGCCGAGTTGAGCATTCAGGCGCCTCGGCCGGAGTCATTTGATCGTCAGCGACACTCGCTCTTGAACGAAGAGTTGAAGATGCTGTACACCGCAATGACACGAGCGCGCGTCAAGGTCGTCATCTACGATCAGCACGAGGAGAAGCGCCGCCCTCTCTTCCACTACCTTCTCGTGAAGGCGAGTGCCGCTGATGGCCACTGATGGCCGCTCATGACCGCTGGTGATGGCCGCTGATGGCCGCTGATGGCCACTGATGGCCGCTGATGGCCTCTAATCAGTGATCGGCCGCCGATAGCCTCTGATGGATTGCCACTGAGTTCCTCTGACGATCTTTTGCTCCACTGCTCCGCAGCGTCTCGCCAAGGTCTTCGACTCCCGCGACGCAAAGAGGGGTCTGGCCGCTTCATCAAGCCCTGAGGAGTGGATTCGTCAGGCCAAGAATCTGATGCGCCAGCAGCTCTTCCAGGTCGCCACTGATGGCCACTCGAATGGCCACTCGGATGGCCACATGGATTGCGTTCGAATGGCGTCTGAATTCGCCACTCGAAGTGCTGCTGATCGCCAGGCTGAGGGCCCCACTTCCCCTCCTCATTGGTCTTCTTGAGTGCCTCTTTCAGGTGGCCGCGCTCTGCTTCGAGAAGGGGGGCGACGAGCGCGGGATGCTTGAGGCGTTGGGGATGTACTTTTATCAGCCGGCGTCCAACGCGACCGACACGCGTCCACCGGACCGGCTCCTGCGTGCCGCGCGCTGTTTTGAGCTCGCCGGCCATACGTTTCATGCTGCCTCGTGCCTCAAGCGTGCGGGTGAGTACACCCTGGCTGCGAGAGCCTTCCGGAAGCTAGGCAAGCCGGTCGCGATCGCCAAGATGCTCGCGCATGCGGCTGAGAAGGCAAGCTCGCGCGGCGAGACCCTCGAATTGAGCTGCGCTCGCCTTGCATGCAAGGGCTCACCACGGCGCCCTCGCCCCACAGGCAAGCTCGCGCCGCGAGGCCCTCGAGCTACTGAGCGGCGCGGCGGGTGCGTGGGAGGAGGCGGGCAAGCTCTCTCAGGCGATGCTCGTGCGACTGAGCCATAAGGAGCTTCGGAGCGCCGGGCTCGAGATGCTCCATCGAACGCACCCTGAGCGCGACCGGCTGCGACAGGTACAGTTGCCTCGGGATGCCCCATGAGTGACATGCAAGTGCTCACCACGGCGCCCTGTCCCCTTTCCCCACAGGTAGAGTTGCCTCGGGATGCCCCATGAGTGACTCTGATGGGCTCGGAATGACCTTGGATGACCTCGGATGACCCCTGAGTACCTTGGATGCTGCCAGCTGGGGCCGCTTGCCCTGCCCCACTCCGACGCGTACCGCTGAGTGCCACTGAGTGCCACTGAGTGCCACTGAGTGCGAGTGCCTCGGAGTGCCACTGAGTGCCTCTGGTGGTTTTGTACTCGCGTGGTCGTCTCAGGTGGCTCTGCCGCACCTCGAGGCTCGAAAACTGTATGAGGCGGCCATCATCGTAAGCAAAGAGCTCGGGCTCGACGCCAAGGTGCACCTGCATGCACCTGCTTGCTCCTGAGTGCACCTGAGTGCGACTGAGTACACATGAGTGCGACTGAGTGCACCTGAGTGCGACAGATTGCGACGGATTACCACCGATTGCCACCGATTGCCACCGATTGCCACCGATGGCCTCTGAGTCAAGCTGCCCGCTTGCCCTAAGGCTGAGGAGCTCGCCCGCACAAGTGCCTTCCACCACCTTCGACGTGGCGATAAGGTGGCCATGTTCTCGGCAGTCAAGCAGTTCGCCTCGCCGGAGATGCAGATCGCCTTCTTGCGTCAGCACGGCGAGCGCGTGCAAGTGGTGACGCTCCTCAAGCAGCAGGGTCGGCTCGACGAGGCATATGATGAGATGCTCATCAGCGGAGAAGCCCCCGCCGCCTTTACCGCAGAGGCCTCTAGTTCGGAGCCCATGACGGCGCTCCACTCTAATTCGGCGCCTACCCTTCAGACGGTTCCCCCCACCGCCTCCTCCGCCGCCCCGTCCACCTCACTCGCGCCCCTGCCCCACACGTCAGCCGCCGGCGCCGCCCCCGGCGCGCCGGTGGCGTTGATGGAGCAGGCCCGGGAGCAAGCCCGGGGGCTCGCACGCGCCTTTACGCTTGCGAGCATTCTCAAGTCTGACCTGGCCCGCGGCCTCGCCGCGCTCCCCACCTTTTTGAACGGAGCCGAGGAGCCGACCACGCGTTCTACTGAGCGCCAGGCCGAGGCGGTGGCAGAGGCGCTCAATGGGAGCGCCGTCGTGGGCGCCGTCGCCGAGGCCGACGGGGGGGGTGGGGGAGCGCTGCTGTGGAAGGATCTGGCCTTGTTCCTCGTGCTGGATGCGCTGAACGACGCATTCGCCCACAGCCGCCACGGGGGCAGCGCCGACGCCGACGCGGACGAGTCTGTCCTTGAATGGACGCTGCTCCTCGTTCTCGCCTTACGCCGCGTCCTCTCTGCGGAGGCTGATGAACTCCGGCGGCACACGGACATCTTTTTGCGGCTGCGCGGCTCGACGCACCCACTGCTGCGTATGCCCTCATGGCGCTGGCTGTGCGCGCGCACTGCACACGACGTCAAGCAGACGCTCATCGCAGGCTCCGAGCGTCTTCGGGCGCTTGTTGAGCAAGCAGCCGTCGCCACTGCCGCAGCGTGGCTCGAGCGCTTCCCGCCGATGGCCATTGCGACTCGGCTGCGGACTCGGCTGCTCTCGGAGGAGCATGGCCAGGTGCTGCGTGGCGCCCAGGTGTGCTGAGTGCATCGGCTTGCGTCTTGATTGCGTCTGCTTGCGTCTGCTTTCGTCCGAATGCAAATGAGTACGAGTGATCGATACTGACTCGGCGCCCAGCACGATCACTCGGTGTGAATGCACGGTGCCCAGGTGTGCCCACCCGAGCTGAGCCATCGGTACGTCCAGAGGCTCTGGCTTGAGGTTCGCGTCCTTGTGAGCACCAAGGCCGCCCTCAGCCTCACCTTCTCTCTCTCGGAGCGTCATCGACGCGCGATGCAGCCTTCAAAGCAGCAGGCAGGACAGCAGGCCGGCGGAGCTCGTCCAGCAGAGAGACTTGCTAACCTGATCAAGAGCGACACCGTCCTCCAGAGCGTCGGGCGCGTCCTCCAGGTTTGCAGATGGCCTCCGATGGCGCCTGATGGCGTCTGATTGCACTGAATACCCCGACCTAATGCGTCCCTAATGCGTCCCTAATGCATTAGGCACTCTACCCCGACGCAAGCCGTGAGCGCGACGGCCCGGACTACGCCGCGATACTCCCGTATTCAGTGCACCCGCTCGCACGCGCCACCCTCGTGAAGAAGGTCGTCTCGGGCAGCGTGCCTGAGTTCATGTCGCTCGTCGTGGAATGGCTGCAGAGCCGTTACAAGCCGTTGAGCCTCGGCGCCATGCTGTGCGATCTTGAGCCGACAGCCGTGCAATGGAAAATGCTCTCCGAGCTCGGAGGGCCACGTGGCACTGCCATCTTCAAGGTGTGAATACCCCTCCTGGCTGTGAATATCCCTCCCGACTCGGAGGGCCACGTGGCTCTGCCATCTTCAAAGTGGTGTGGCCACTGATGGTCCTGGGTTGCCCAGTGAGTGCCCTTTGATTGCCCTGTGAGTGCCACTGAGCGCGTGTAGTGCGACAGGCGCGCGCATCTGCCCTCGAGCGGGAGGGTGCTCGCAAATCGATCACCTTGCATGCGCGCGCTCACCACGGCGCCATCTCACCTCTTCCCCACAGGCGCGCCTCACTACCCTCGAGCGGGAGGGTGCTCGCAAATCGATCGTGTACCCCAAGTTCGACCTTGGCGCGAGTGCGGGTGGGAAGCTCCATCTATCGACGCTGCTGCGAACCCTCTCTTTGTTTGAGTCTGCGGGCGAGCTGCGCGGGGCATGCAACTCGGCCGTCGACTACCTCGAGGGCTGCGTGTCTCTTGTGAATGCGGGCCAGTTGCACTTGGTCTCGCTACCGGTCTGCGCCGAGCTCGTAGAGCGAACATGCTGCTACAGCCTACGTATGGCGGCCGAATGGCTCGGTGTCGAGGTGTGGCTTCCAATCTCCCTCGTCGAGGCACATCTCGGGCGCACCACGGCGCACCTCGCCGGTACATCCATGAGCGGTGGCGTCGGCAACGACGTCGGCGGCGCAGGCGGCGGCGCAGGCGGCCCAGGCGGCGGCGTAGGCGGCGGTGCAGGCGGCGGCGCAGGCGGGAGCGTCAGTGCCATCTCATCGTCACCGCTGAGCCCAAGCGGCGCGATCCTGAGTGGGAGACACATCAAGAGTAAGGGCATGTTCCGATCGGTCATCAAGCTACTCTCGAAATCTCTGGAGGTCGCGCTACGGATCCAGTGGGCGGTGCTCCACGTGGCCAATGGGCGGCATTACGGGTGGGAGATCGAGGCCCAGATGCAGACGCAGGCCGGACTGGGGACTGAGTCGCGGGTGTACGACCAATGGGCTAAGGGCGACGTGCACTTCCCAAACGGCGCGCCCGGGACGGCGCCCCGGCACGACGCCGCCCCCCAAGCCCTGCCGCGGTTCGGGCTTGCATCGGTCGAGCGAGTTGGTGAACTTGCCACTGATGCAGCTGATTGCCGCCGATTGCCGGCCGATTGCCGGTTATTGCCACTGATGGCCACATTGTCACTGCCATCCGATAGCCTCTGATTGCCGCTGATGGTCGCTGATGATCTCTTTCAGGTGTGGTACTCCTATGCATGTGGCTCAACCGGACGCGGCTGCTCAGCCGTGAGCATCATCAGAACCTGCTCGACGACTCTGAGGCTGACGGTCTGCTAATCGCGCCGCTACGGCGCCTCGCCGAGCTCCTGGGCGAAGTCGCCAAGGTCGACCGGCGTCAGCGCGTCCGCGAGCGGCTTTCCGGCTTCGTGAACGCCCTCTCGAGCTGCGTCCACTCGGCCTCGCCGTCGTCGTCGTCGTCGTCGTCGTCGTCATCGCGGCACGCGCAACACGCGCAACATGCGCAACACGCGCAACACGCGCAACACGCGCGGCACGCGCAGCACGCACACCAGCAGCTGCCGGGCTTTTGTGACAAGCTGCATGCCCTCCTCGCGCTTCGTCACGATGAGCTCGTGGCAATCTCGTGGCCCTCGCGCTGGCTCGGCGCGCACGCACACGGTACCCTCTACTACCAGTCGCTGCTGAGCGCGCCCGACACGGCGCCTGCGGTGCTCGCGCGTGCTGTGAGTGCGGCAAGGCGAGCGCTTGGTGGCAGCGCTACGCCTGAGGAGGTGCGCCGCGCGCTCAAAGATCAGCCTGGCTGGGCCGGGCTGGCCATCGGGTCGGTCAAGGGCGTGTGGGCGTTGGACGAGGACGAGCAGCTCGAGCTCGTGAAGAAACAGGCGGTGACGAAGCTGACGAACTCAACGGATCCGGCGAGCGAGCCGGTGGTGAAGAAGCTAACGAATCCGACGGATACGGCAAGCGAGCCGGTGGTGCGTCGGCTGGGTTTGGTGCGCGAGGCGCTTCAGGTGGAGGGGCGCAGGCGCGAGGCCGTCGACCTCGAGGACGCGTTGAGTACCCTCGATGGGCTGCTGAGCGGCTCGGCACCACGCCGGCCAGAGGCGCTGCGTGCACAGATGAGGCGGCTCAAGCGAGTTGCGACCAAGGCGGACGGTCGTACGTTGTGCATCGGCTTGCTGTCCGAGCAAGTGATGCTCAAGAGCGCCATGGGGCAGCCGCTGCCTGCGGCGCTCGCCCAACCCCAGAGAAATGCAAGCTGCCTCAAGAGCCTGCAGAGTCACGTGAGCGACCTGCTGCGTGGTGCAAGCGACGCGCAGCGGGTCGAGCTCGGCGCCGTGTTGAGCGCCGCCCCGTGCCTCCACATGGCCTCAGCGGCCGCCGGCGCTCAACACGGCGCGATGGCAGCCACCACGGGCAAGCCCGTCGAGGCAGCACCAGCGGCGGCGGCTAAAGCAGGCAAAGGGACGATGGAGGCTGGAGAGGCTGCGACAGCGGCGCCCCAAGGGCTGCTCAACACGGCGCCACATAAGCTGCTCCGGCCGTTGGCACCACCGCCGATGCCGCCGCCGATGCCGCCGCCGATGCCGGTGGTGCCCGCAACCTCGGCCGCGCCGCACGCCGAGTGGAGCGCTGCTCCCCCCGGTGGGGACAGGGGGGAAGGAGGGGAAGGAGACGAGGACGAGGACGAGGACGAGGACGAGGAGGCGTACGTGAGCGCTGACGAGGGGGTGGACGAGGGGATGGACGAGGGGGTGAGCTATGACGTCCTTGGGGTCCTCGAAGCCCGAGAGGTGAGCCAGCAGCAGCATATGCTCGACTTGGCGCGTCTTCACGCACGCAGGGCGATTGAGACGTCCAAGGCAAGGCTGATTCAGCGCCGCTGGCGGCGCTGGCGCAGCGCGCAAGAGGGGGCGCAGAGCGGCGCTGTCGATGAGATCGTCCTCATGTATCGCGAGCGCCTCGCGCGCTTCCGCTCGACGCAGGCGATGAAGCGCACCCAGCTCTGCTTGTTCTGTGGAACCGAGTGGGAGGCGGGGCATGCGCGCACTGGCAACGGGCAGCACTGGGCGCAGCGCGAGCGCTTCCGTGCGTATGAGACGTTTGTGCACGAGACGGCCGCGGTGCTGCTTGCATGCTTGGATAAGGAGCGTGCGCAGCTGCAATGGGAGGAGCCGGCGCGTACCCAGCCTGCCGAAGATGAGAAGGCCGAGACGAGCCGGTTTGAGCTCCTTCACGAGCTTGAGCGCACTTACCATGATCTCAATCGCACGATGGATGAAGTCGAGGCGACGCACGCGTGGGGGGCGCTCGAGCGCGTGCGTGCCGCCGCCGAGTTTGCGCAGCTCGCCCTCCTGAGGGCAGAAGGGTGGAGGAGCACGGGGCAGGTCCACGTTGCCGAGTCCACGAGCGACGACGCGGGCGCGGCGCACGAGGGGAGCAATCTGTTGGGCGGCGGTACGCCGGAGCGCGCCGTAGTGGCGGAGGTGGACGACGAGGAGGAGGCTGATGAGGACGATGAGCTGCTGGCGCGGATGGTGTCGGCGCAGGCCAAGAAGGTTTGGAGCAGGGCGCCGAGGCAGCGCGGCGGCGGCGGCGGCGGAGGCAAAGGAGGCGGAGGCAAGGCTCGTGCCGGAGGGGGGGGCTCCAAGCGGTAGGATAATTGGGTATCGTACGGTCGCGCTCACGTCTGGGATCGGCAGGTCGTGCCTTAGATCGGGAGGCGGGGCGACTTGAATCGCGCCAGTACTAACTCTAACACTAACTCTTAATTCGGGAAACCACGAGGACTTAAATCAAGAGTTGAGCTTTAAAAACCTTGCGTCAAGTCGCGCGCCGAGTGAGGAGTGTGGTCTAACAAGTGGGCCAGACCGCCGGTTTGCGGTTAAAAATTACGAACCGCGACCATGCGATGGTGACGAATAGAGACGAGACCTCCAGCACCACCCGCGCCGCGCCCGGGCCCCGGCCATGGAGAGGTCTGACTTATAATGTCGCAATCTCGGCGATTTAGAATTTTTAGATCGCGCGCCGGCTTAAGTCGATGAGACCCCCTTTGAAGTCACCGGGGGGGGTGCATGGGCGGGGCGGCGCGCGGGCGGGCGGGCGCCGGGCGGCGCCCGGCGCTCGCGTGGGTACGTACATGTAGGGAGGGTGACGGGGGGTTTCCTATACAAATTGGGGGGGGTTTCCTATACAATACGTATCCTGATGTATCCTGCATGTATCCTGCATGTATCTTGCATGTATTCTGATGTTTCCCGTTCAAATAC
>Ga0210243_100118_pt1 | contig 56410 bp, 37 predicted proteins | sample ChrtobMeP5a_32mM_FD_155461 | JGI IMG/M metagenome (GOLD analysis project Ga0210243, IMG submission 155461) | Chrysochromulina tobin associated microbial communities from unialgal haptophyte culture, Seattle, Washington, United States - P5a_32mM | ecosystem: Host-associated > Algae > Haptophytes >...
GTGTCATCGTAGTACTAGTAGTCGGTACATACATGTACGTCACAGACTCACAGTCAATAGTGTGTGAGTGGCATCAATTTCAGGGCCTAAATGTAGTGATTTACAGTCAATATCGCCAAAATTTTCGCGCCTGCGGCGGGCTGAAAACCCGCGCGCTACGCGCGCGGGGCAACTTGATTACCCCCCCTCTATAGAGCACCCCCGTCACCTCCCAAGAGGCCGTCGACTACCCGGGTCAACTCCTTCTCGCCGCCCCCGCCATGCGACTCATGCATGAGCTTTAAGCTCACCGCGGGCTTGTCGCCCTTCTAAGCAGGCCCTGTGCGGCGCCAATATGTGATCGTGTGTGTGTGTTAATGTGAAGTGGATGCGCCTAATATGAATACCGAAACGAATGTTCGAAAGCACGTTCGCGCAAAAGCACGTTCGCGCAATGCAGCATTTCCGTGAAACGACAAACGAGGGTGAATGTGAAGAGCGCCTAAGTCTGGCCGAAACGACAAAACGGGGGTGGGGAAACCGGCTGATGCTCTCAAAACTTTATGTTTCGTCACCGTCGGCACAGCGGCGTCGACTCGCGCGCTGTGATGATCGAAGCACGTTCGCGCAAAAGCACGTGCAAAGCAACTTGCTTTCCAACATTGCAGGCGTTCCGGCACGGAGCGGTGCCGGGTCAACGGGGTAGATCTCAGAGCACGGGGACGATGAAATCCATCTTCGCGACATTGAGCACGTTCCTCGCCATCTCGGCCGCGTCACACTTTCAGTGCGTCGACATCCGTCCAGCTTCGGAATGTGCTGGAGGGGCAGCCCTTGGCTTTTGCAATACGTCTTCGAGTGGCTACGCGTACATGACTCTCAATTGTCCGGCCACCTGTGGGATCCCCTGTGCGCAGTGTGTCGACGAGTATCCCATTTTTACTTGTGCCGCCTACGCAGCCGCTGGGTGGTGCGCGCCGTCTTCGTCTTTGTTCGTGATCATGGAAACATATTGTCGAGCCACCTGTGGGATCACCTGTGGGCAACCGCAGTACTCACACTACACATGCAGCAGCTGCATGGCCGCCCGCGCCTCCAACTGGTGGTGCGCCGCGGGCGCCCTGTGTGCGACTGCGCCGGTATCGGCGCTGCTGCCTGGCGATCGCATCCTTTGCCCGCATGATGCTTGGACGAACAGCAGCGGCTGCGTGGCCTCGCCTGTCACCGACCTTTACTACGAGGCAAACGCCTGGGCGTACACTCTGATCAACCTGCAGCCTGCGTGGGCAGCGGGCTACACTGGTGCTGGCGTGACGATCAACATCGTCGACGATGGGCCCGATCAGACACACCCCGCTTTTTCGGGCAAGTACGATGCGTTGGGGTCGTGCCCGTTCCAAAGCGACGGCGAACACGGAACCACAACGGCTGCGATCGCGCTCGCGGCCGATAACGGCCAGTGCTCTCGCGGCATCGCGTATGGGGCGACGCTCTCCAAGTGCGGGTTGGACGGCCAGGACCTTAGCAAAATCACGATGAGGTTCATCGGCTACATGGACCGAAACCACATCTCATCCAACTCGTGGGGGATCGACCCGTGCACAGCCCTCGCTAGCTCCGGGCGGCGCAAGCTCCGGCAGCGCCAGCTGCAGGGATGCCCCTTCGCGGCCACGGCCGCCTCGGGCACCAGCCCGTGCAGCGCTTTCCAGTGCGCCGGGGCCAGCTGGACGTCGCCGCCAAGCACGTGCAACACGGTCATCTCGACCTACTGCGAAAACGACTTAAACTATGACGCGGACGGCGAGTGCGCCTCGTGGACGCACCTCTGGATGACATGCGCGTACACGCACCTGCCCTGGTATATCAAACGGGTCCTGCAGTTTGGCGTCCTCGAGGGGCGGAGCGGGCGCGGCATCGTGTACGTCTTTTCGGCTGGCAACCAGAACGCCGAAGGTGAGGACGTCAACATGGAGCAATACTTGCACTCGCGCTTCACGATCACCGTCGGCGCCACCGACAAGCTCGGCTTGCACGCGTATTACTCGACTACGGGCTCGTCGCTCTTCATCACCGCGCCGGGTGGCGACGGAACTCAGCACAGCAACAACTGGTACGTCGCGAAAGCAGGCGGCGGCTGTACTGAGCAGGGGCAGGGAACTTCGTATGCATGCCCCGTCGTCTCGGGCGTGGTCGCGCTCATGCTCGAAGCCAACCCGCTGCTCGGCTGGCGCGACGTGCAGGGGATCCTCGCGGCGACGACGAGCCGAAACGACCCCACGAGCCCCCTCTGGACCACGAACGCGGCTGGCTTCATCCACAACATCAGGTACGGCTTCGGCATGGTCGACGCCGGCGCGGCCGTGGCCGCCGCGCTGTCGTGGACCAACTGGGGGATCGAGCGGCGCATTCTTGCGAGCTCGTCGCAGCAGCTCACCGTCCCGCACGATGGCTCGACGCTGTCGACCAACGTCACGGTCGGCGCGCAGAGCCAGGCGTGGGCAATCGAGTGGATCGAAATCTTCCTCAACCTCGACCACTCGTCGCGCGGCGATCTGCAGCTCGAGCTCACCTCGCCCTCGGGTACGCACTCCGTCCTGACCCCCGGCCCGCGGCCCGAGACGTCCAACCCGCCGGTCGAGGGCTGCTCGGCCGCGGCCGACACGTGCGCCACGAAAAACGATGGAGTTTGCGACAACCCTCTGGATTGCGAGTGTGACTACGACGACTGCCTTGCGGCGAACTGGGTGGGCGCGAACGGGCAGCCCTCGCTCTACCTGCCTCGCTTCAATTGGAAGATGACGAGCGTGCGTAGCTGGGGCGAAAGCCCGGTGGGCACGTGGACGCTCGCAATCCGTGATCGGCGGCTCGCGAACGGTCCGAACGTCAACTCGACGCTCCACAGCTGGAACCTGCTCATCTACGGCCACCACGGCACCGCCACCCGCCTGAGCAATCGCAATACCAGCATGACCATCACGGGCACTCCACTCCCCCGAGGTGCCACGCTCCCACCACCATCGCCGCTGCCGCCACCACCCTCGAGCGTTGCCCTCGGTTTCGGCCTCGGGATCGTCCTCGGGGTCATCCTCCTCGGTGGAGGCCTTGGCATGATTGCGATTTTGTGCTTCTGCTTCTCCCGCTACCGTGGCCAGGGCAAGGCCCGCAGCCCGGCTCGCGGCCGTGCGCAGATTACCGAGATTGGCATCGGTGGAGCCTCGACTGGCACGGGGACTGGCAGCGCGACCCCGCGCGAGCCCTCCGCCGAGATGCAGGACTTCAACAGTCGCCTGTAAGTGGTTGCACTTTGAAATGGCCCAGGAAGTTGTGCGTGGCATAGAGAAGACGGCGGATGGACGAATGGTCGCGTGCAACGGCTTGCACACTTGCCATGGTACTCGGGCGACACCGTCATAGGCACTCGAAGGATGACGAGTAGTCCTAAAAAGGGTCCCTGTAAGAGCACGGCTCGTGGGGTCCCTTGTGCATGAGTGGCTTGTGGAGGAGCATGCTCCTAAGGGATGGGAACGGAAAGGCGGCTCAGGCGTGCGTGCGGGGGCTTGCCCGGGACTGGCACCTGGTGGGGATGTGTATGTGATGCGAGGTGTTGGGCCTCTTAGTTGGCACGGAAGGATGTTCGGGCGCAGGTTTGGATAGGTTCCTGCTGAGCCTGATGTGTGAAATAGGAGCATGGAAAGGAGCCCGTCTGATGTGGTCGTGAAGCTCAAAAAGGTGCTGCTAGCCGCCAGACCCGACTGTCGACATGTGCACATGGCCGATCATGCGCGAACAAGGCAAAGGCGCAGCGCGCGCCGCGAGCGAGCATCAGCATGTGCGAGTCACCGAGTCAGCGAGGAAGAGTGTGATGAGTGGCAACGTAAAACAGTTCTGAACGACCGCTACTATACCAATCCGCTGTGCACGTCATCGTCAACAGAATCGACGCGCGACCTCCAATCCACGGACGGCGCGAATGCCATCGCTGGCCATGCCGGCGGCTTGTGTGGCATGTAGGGGACCCATCGAGAGGTCGCCGAGAGATTGACGCTGTTCTTCGTGCTGAAGTGATGCGGCGAGAGTGGCCAGGCGAGTGGCGAGGGGCGCACCGGCAGCTGCTCGCAGCGCGGCGACCAAGTATGGCAAGTTCCGATACAGAAGGCGTCGTACGGCCGGCCGATGAGGCGAGTAGCAGCGCTCGCGACAGCGCTCACATTCGACGGTGCCTCGAGGCAGAAGACGGGGATTCCCAAGCGGGTCAGGTTGAGGCAGGCCGCCCACCACGACGCCTCTGTGATCGGGCTGTTCTTGAGTCGAGAGCACTCCGCTCCGGTCGTGCTGCGAAGGAGAGTGTACCCAATGTTGTGCTTGATGACGTCCTTCCCAAACGCGTACTTGAGCCTGGAGGCGAGGAGGCGCGCGCCGCTCTGGTCCTGCACGATCCGCTCATGGATTTGTGTGCAGCCGGTGCCGTTCGAGGCCGGGTGGGCCGGTTGGCGCGCGACGTTCGAGGCGCACGGTGGTAGCCGTAGTAACACGCCGTCGGCGTCCTGTCCTCGCTCCGAGCCGTCAGTCCCAAGGAGGGTACGCTCCACCAGCATTGCCGTTCGATTACACTTGAGCTCGTCGACCGTGTCAAAGTACGCGTGTGCAAGGGTGCGAGGCACGAGAGCGATGTGGTCGTTGAGGAGCGTGCGGCGTGAGACCACCCCCATTGGCACGTGGACATATTGGGTCGAAAGCTGCCCCAGCGAGGGCAGCGGCCCGAAGAAGATGAGGTCGGTCCTCAGCCGTAGGATCCAGTCGAAGCGGGCTGCTCGCCCCGTCTTCTTGAGCCGCTGCTCGTAGTCCGTCACCATCGCGAAAGCACGCTGCACCTTGAGCCACTGCATGGCATCGATCGGGTTGCATATCTTCTCGTCCGGGCCGACCACTTCGGCATGCGTCGAATATACGAGCTCAGTCGCGCACGAGCGGAGCGCCCACTCGACCACGAATGCATCGGTGATGCCCTCCCATCCCCCAACGTGCCAGCGAGCATTCACGCCTTCGTCGCGCGGCCGTTCGTGGACCTCGTCGCAGCGTGCCTGGCTCGATGGCTCGTTCTTGAAGACGCGATCGCCGCAGCGCTTCAAAGGTGCCGCGAGGAAGTAGAAGGTCGAGACTGTCGCGGACAGGCTCGGAAGGACGGCGTTCTCGAGCGACTTGTGCGTCACGTCCAGGGCGCGAAACGCGCCAGCAAATACAAGAGCGACGCGGAGTGCTGAATTTGCTGCCTTGGGTGGGCCGTGCAGCGGGCATCTCGGCGTCGCAATGACGGTGCAGCGTCCCCTGCCGAGCCTGCACACTTCAAAATTGCTGCTGCTGCCATTCTGAGAACGATGCGACACGGAGAAGCCGTCTTCGAGTGAATCGTCGGCGGCGGCACTGGATGAGTTGGCGGACGGCGACGCGAACGCTGCGCTGTGTGGATGTGTTTTCATGTCGAACACGTGCGGGATTTGGCAATTTCATGTTGGTGTTCCGTCAATTCGTGCAGTCAAGACGAGTGGCTCACATGCATGCAGGTCCTGCGCGTTATTTTACCTTGCCCTGCAACTCTTCTACTTTTAACATTCAGCACACATTCCATACGAGGAGACCGTACAAAGAGAAGGGGGGGACTGAGGATCTTACGGAGGGGCCGCCGCCAGGCCACGCCAGCCCTCCTCTGAAAGGATTGTAGATTAGGGGAGCCCTGACTATGTACTATGCCAGCTCCGCGTTGGTGGCGCCCGCGCGCTCGGCCTGCAGCAGGATCTCGTACGCGGCGGTCACGTGGTTGCTCGTGCCCGAGGCGGCGAGGGCGTTGACATGGTGCTGCACGAGCGCCGTCGGGCAGCCCATGGCCTCGAGCTTGGCGGCCACGGCCTCGTCCCACGTCGGCGCGGGCGAGAGGCCACTCGTGTCAATGGGTGGCTCGGTGGGGCCGGGTGCGAGCCACGGATGGCGGCACGTCTCGTCGATGTCGGCGCGCTGCGAGGCGCGCACGACCAGCAGCCGGCCGACGAGCTCGAGCGCCGTCTCGGGCGCCTTGAGCGGCTGATCGGGCTTGCCCTTCATGACCTTCTTGCCGAGGCCCTCCATCGAGTCTGCCTGGAAGGGGAAGTGGCCTGCGAGCATCGTGTACAGCAGCACGCCGAGCGACCACATGTCGGCGGCGGTGCCCGAGTACTCCTGCTGCGCAAAGATCTCGGGCGCGGAGTAGTGTGGGGAGCCACAGAGCAACCGTAGCTTACGATTCGTGGGGCCCACGTACTCGGCGAACCCAAAGTCGGCGAGGAGCAGCCGGCCGTTGGCGTCCAGGAGCAGATTGTCGAGCTTCAGGTCGCGGTGGGCGATGTGCGCCGAGCGATGGCAGTAGTGGAGCGCGCCGCAGAGCTGCTGCGCGTACGAGCGCGCTCGCCGCTCCGAGAGCGCGCCGTGCTGGTCGAGCACGTCACGCAGCGTGCCGCCCGCGGCGTAGTGCATGCACAGGCAGATGGCGGCCGGCGAGACGAGCACTTCGTACAGGCGCGCGATGTTGGGATGGTAGAGGCGCGCATGCAGCTTGACCTCAACGGCCGCGCGCTTGCGCAGCTTCTCGTCCGTCAGCTTGGCGCGCGTGAGCGTCTTGACGGCGACGCGCTGCTTGGTCAGCTTATGGATCGCGAGGCGCACCTCGCCGTACGAGCCCTTGCCGAGCACGCCGAGCAACGAGTAGTTGTCCTCGAGCTTCGAGTTCGGGTCGAGCGTCCGGCCGAGCTGCGGGTTCGCCTTCGCCGCCGCCAGTCGCTTGGCCACAGTGCCCGCCGCCGCGAGCGAAGGCAGCGCCGCGATGGGCGCCAGCTCTCCCAACGGCGGTGCCGAGGCGGCGCTGCCTTCGCCCTCGGCGCTGCCGCTCGCGCCGTCCTGAGCGCTCGCTCCCGAGGGCGCCTCCTCCCTGGGCGTCGTCGTCGTCGTCGGGAGCGCGCCCGCGTGCCGCGCGAGGGCGATGGGAAGGTCGCTCGAGCCGCCAGCCGCCGAGACCGGGCGCGCCGTCGCGGGCCGACGCGCACCCACAGCCGGCGCGTCGTGTGAAGAGGTGTGTGAAGAGGTGGGCTGGCCGTCGTGTGAAGAGGTGTGTGAAGAGGCGGGCTGGTCGGCGGCGGCCGTGGCGGGCCGATGAGCGACCAGCTGCGTGGCCGCGCGCGCGGCCGCCTCGGCGGTCGCAAGCCTGGCCTCGTGCTTCGCGACGCGTGCTGCCTGCGCCTGCCGCCGCTCAGCCTCGGCCCGCTCAGCCGCCTCCGCCTCCGCCATCTCCGCCTCCTCGGACTCACGCCGCAGCCGCGCCTCCTTGGTCGCCTGACGAGCCTCGGCCTCGCGAGCCTCGCGGCGCGCGACCGCCTCGGCCGCCAGCCGGCGCTTGGCGGCGAGGTAGCTGTCGGCCTCCTGCTTGGCGCGAGCGAGCGCATTGGCGCCGTCGCGGGCGGTGGCGCCGTCGCGGGCGGTGGCGCCGCCGGTAGTGGGCGCCGTGCCGGGCGCGGTGCCCGCGACGGCGCCGTGGCGCTCCTGCTTGGCGGCGCCGAGCGCCGTGATGAGCGCCTTGGTCGCGGCTGCCTGGGCCGCCACCTCTTCCCACACCGTCGTCGAGGGGGCCGGCGCTGCGCCGTCCACCATCGCGTCGTCCACGTCCTCAAGTCGCTCCGCCTCCGACGGCGTCGGCCGATGGCCCGCCACCCCCGCCCTCGTCCGCGCCGCCGCATGCGCCTCGCCCCACGCCGCCGCCGGCTGGCGGGGGGGCGGCTGGCGGGGCGGCGAACGCGTCGAGGGCGAGGAGGGGGAGCGCCGTGGCGAGCGCCGAGGCGAGCGCCGTGGCGAGCGCGGCGGCGAGCGCCGTGGCGAGCGCGGCACGCCATCCCGCGCCGCCCTCTCCGCCTCCGCCGCCCGCTCCGCCTCCGCCTTCTCCCTCGCCTGCATCCCGCGCTCCACCTCCGCCCTCTTCGCGGCCGCTTCCCTCGCCATCTCATGCTCCACGCGCGCTGCCCGTAGCTTGTCGGCGGCGATGCGGCGTGCGGCGAGCTCGGCACTCTTGCGCTTCGCCTCACTCTCGCGCCACAGTGCCGCCGCCTCGAGCAGGCGTGTCGACTCCGCCTCCTTCTCAGCCGCCGCGACGGCCTTGGCCGACTTCATCTCCTCCGCCCGACGCTGAGCTGCCTCAACTCGCGCCTCGACACCGCCGTCGGTGAGCGCCCACGTCGAGGAGGACGCACCGCGCCCGCCGCCGCCCGTGCCCGACGGCGAGCGGGGCGCCTCGCCGCGCTTGATCGCCTCCACGGCCGCCGCCGCCGCCGCACGACGCTGCTCCGCCCGCTTGCGCGCGGCGAGAAGCTTCTCCTCGGCACTCAGCTCCACTCCTGCGCCGTCGGGGGCGCTCGCCGTCCCCGCCGCCGCGTCGGCGGAGGCACCGGCCGTTGGGTGTCGTCGCGCCTCCGCCGCTGCCGCCGTCGCTGCGACCACCGCCACCGCCGCCGCCGTCGCCGCCCGCGGAAGCCCCAGATTCGGAAGCTCCGTCGCCGCGGCCGCCGCGGCCGCCGCCGCGGCCGCCGCGCGTCGTTCCTCGGCGCGCCTTCGCGCGACTGCGAGCTTGTCAGCGGGCGGCGCCGTCTCGGGCACCGCCTCGGCGGCGGCAGCCTCGGCGGCGGCGGCGGCCGCGGACTCGCCCAGAGCCGTCGGGTACGCAAGGTAGCTGCCGCCGTCTACGCCCTCGTCGGCAGAGGTGGACGCCGCCGCCGCCGCCGCTGACCTCTCCTCGCCGGTCGCCGACGCCGCTTCCGTCGCCGCCGGTGTGCTCGCCTTGTCGGCCGCCGCGGCCACCGGCGCCTTCTCCTTGCCAGCCCTCGTCGTCGGCGCGCCGCCGCCGCCGCCGCTGCCGCCCGCGGCACTCGCCGCCGTCGCGTCGCGTCCCTTGCCAGAGAGGGCGGCCGCCTCGCGTACCAGCCTCTCATGCAAGGAGCGGTGCGCGTGCAGCTCCTGCTGCCGCGCCGTGACGGGCTTCGTCGGCGCGCCCTCGTCCGCCTCGGCCGGCGCGGAGCCGGCCGGTTTGCCTTCGGTGACCGCGAGCAGCTCTTCTTGGCGTCGCTCGAGCCGTTTCGCCTCCGCCGCTCGCGCCGCCGCCTTGGCCGCCCCTAATTTGGCAACAGCGAGCCGCCTCGTGGCCGCCTCGGCCTGCGCCTCGAGCCTCGCTCTCTCCTCCGTGGCGGCGGCGATGCGCGCCTGTGCGGCGGCCTTCTCCTCGAGAGCCTGCAGCTGCGCGGCGGCCTCCTTGGCCCGACGAGCTTCCGCGAGCTGCGCGGCGCGCTCCTTGGAGGCCTCCGCTTCCCGCTCCGCTCTCTCCTTGATCGCCGCCTGCGCCTGCTCGAGCTTCTGCGCGTGCGCGAGCCGCGCCTGCGCCACCTTGCGCGCCGCCTCCTCGAACTCAGCCTCCTTTTGGGCGGCACGCGCCGCCCGGAACGCCTCCGCCTTGGCCGCCGCATCGCGCTTGGCTTCGTCGACGGCCGCCTTCTCCGCCTGCATCTGCCGCTTGCGCTCGGCCGCCTCGGCCGCCTCGGCCTCGGCCTTCTGACGCAGCGCGCGCTCACGCTTCACGCGCGCCACCTCCTCCTCGGCCTCGCGCTGCGCCTGCAGCGTGCGCGCGCGCTCGCGCATCGCCTCCTTGTGCGCGGCGCGCGCCGCCTCCTCCGCCGCGCGCCGCTCGGCCGCCTCCCGCTCCTGCTCGCGTCGCTGGCGTGCCTCCTCCCGCAGCCGCCTCTCCGCCGCCTCCTCGCGCTCACGCCGCTGCCGCTCCCTCTTTTCGAGCAGCGCGACGCGCTCGGCCTCCGCCGCGGCCGCGGCCGCCGCCTCCTCCTGCCGCCTCCTCTCGAGCCGCGCCAGAAAGTCCTCGGGCTCCGGCAGCACCGCCTCGCCCGCCACGCTGCTCGCATCCGGCGGCACCGCCACGGGCCGCCGGCCGCCCACCGCGGACGACGAGTTGGCCGTCGGGGCGGCCGTCGCGGGCCGCCGCACGGCGCTGCGGTTGGCACCCGCCGAGCCGGCGCGCACTGGCGCTGCCGGCTTCTGCTTCTGCTGCTTGGCCTGCTTGAGGTCGCGCACGCCGACAAAGGAGCCGCCGTGCAGCGAGCCCGAGATCAGCCCGCCCGCGAAGAAATCCCACTCGGGCTCGCCGCCGCCCACGCTCCCCGTCGATCCGGCGTTGGGCGCCGTGTGCGCCGCAGAGAGCAGCGAGAGCAGCGAGTCGGGCGATTCCTCAGCATCCTCATTGTCGGCTGCCTCGCCAAACAGCAGCGCGTACATACTGTCCGGCGCCAAAGACGCCGATTCGAGCGACATCGTCCACGGTCGCGCGGGCGGTTGGGCTCCGGAGGCGCGCTCCTTCCGGGGCGGGGAAAACAAGACTTTTTCCGTGAACAGATCGTCTACAGTGTGAATGCCCAGCGTGTCTCCCTTCCTCTGGGGTCGAGCATGGGTCCCTCCTACATTCACGAGATCTGCATTCGAATTCACAGACAGTTTCGAGGCAAAAACTTATGGAGTGCAGAGCGAGCGCCGCAGGAAGGGCGCATCGTACACCGAGTGCATCCGCGCCACAGACAGAGTCGTGGACCGCCGCCGGGTTCCTCGGGACCCTCGGCATCCCGGAGCTGCTCGCAGCGCAGCTTGTCGAGGTCGGCGGCCCGAACGAGCTCGGTGCGCTGCAATCGCTCGCTCGCTCGCCGAAGGAGGAGCTCAGGCGGCGCCTGACCTCGGGCATCGACGCTCTCACCGACCGCCTCTCGTCCGCGCTCGAAAACCTCGCCTCGGGCGCCGCGCCGACGGCCGAGCAGTTGCAGAACAAGTTTATGCAGGATGGCGCCGGGCTGCTGGCATACGGTGACCTGAACACCTTCTTTGGAGGGCTGGAGGCGATCGTGGGTGCGCCGCTGCCGCGCGTGCGCGAGGCCATGGCCGCAGAGCACACCCAGCAGCCCGACTCGCACCTCGAGTTCACGACGGAGAACTATGGCATCACGACGACCTCGGCGATCGAGTGGGCCTTTGTAGCCGAGAGCCGCTCGCACGACGCGTGGCCCGTCGAGGCGAAGCTCGTGCTCGCACGAAAGCCTGGCGGCAGCACGTCTATGCGCCTTGGAGAGGGAATTGCGGTCGTTGGGCTCGAAAGCACGACGGAGGCGGAGCCGCCTTCAAAGAAGGCGAAGCTCACATCCGTGCAGGCGCTTGGCAATGCCGTCGGAGAGGAGGAGGAGCGCCTGAACATGCGCCGGCGCGCGCCAATGCCGATCGACGAGCTGGAGCGGCATGTCGCCGAGCAGAGTGCGCGGTTGCTGGAGCAGGGCGAGCCGGCGCTCACGCTCGAGGAGGCGTTTGGCGCACGGCTGTACACGGGCCCGCTCTACGTCAAGTACAATGCGGTGCTGCGCGGGCTCAGTTCTGCGCGGCTCGACAGCCCGGTCCTTTACCTGCGCTGCGAGATGGTGCGGCTGTGCTGCTCCGCGGAGGACGCGGCATTGCACGCGCAAGCTGCCGAGGAGGCCAATGCCAAGCGCCTAGCAGAGGAGCCGTCGTTTGGCGAGCGCAGACCGACGGCGGCGGACGAGGCGGCGCTGCACGAGTACACGTGCGCTGCTTACGAGGCGGTGGTGCAACGCATCAACAAGTACACGACGACGCTGCACGCGCTCAACTCGGCGGTCATCAAACTGAGCAAGCTGACCAAGGCGTCGACGGTGTACCGCGGCGTCCACGATATGGTGCTCCCCGATCAGTTCTGGACGCCCAACAAGTACGGCGTGCGCGGCGGCATCGACAGCGCGTTCATGTCGACAACTCTGAAGCGTGAGGAGGCGATCAAGTACGCAGCAAGCGGGAGAACCGCTCCTCTGATCTTCGAGATCCAGCAAGGCATGATCGACCGCGGCGCCGACATCTCGTTCCTCTCGCAGTACCCATTCGAGAAGGAGATCCTCTTCAACCCGCTCACGGGGCTCGAGGTGTGCGGCTCGCGCGTCGAGGGCCAGTTGCTCATCGTCGAGGTGAAGCTGAGCATCAACCTGACGTCGCTCACCATCGAGCAGGTGATCGGCAAGCGCAAGAAGGTGCTGCAGGACATGGTGTTTGGGCTCGAGGCGGAGGTGCGTCAGGCGCTTCGCACGGAGGGTCTGGCCACAGCGTATGGAACGGAGAAGGTTTTGGGCGAGTTTCGCAAGGACGTGGAGGAGCACGATCTTGGGCACCCGTCCGAGTGGTACAATGGCGACGAGCGGCTCGCGGAGGCGCTGCAGGGGATGCTCTTAGCGCGGCGGCAGTACGGGCTCGGCGGGCAGCGGCGGACAAAGGCCCTGGCGGTGCTGAAAATGGACGAATTGAAACGCTGCGGCTTTGAGCCCAAGGCGTACACATCTATGGTGGTGGAGGCGGTAACGAAGCTCGAGGACTCGGACGTGGGCGTGCGCCGAGCGGCTGTGAAGACGCTCGGCAGCATCCTAATGGAGCCGGCGACGCTCGCGATGCACGGCGCCGCCCTCGTTGCGAGGCTCGAGGACTCGGACGCGGTCGTGCGCCAGGCAGTGGTGGCGATGCTCGGGAAGCTGGAGCCGGCGACGCTCGCGATGCACGGCGCCGCCCTCGTTGCGAGGCTCGAGGACTCGGACACGGTCGTGCGCCAGGCAGTGGTGGCGATGCTCGGGAAGTTGGAGCCGGCGACGATCGCGACGCACGGCGCCGCCCTCGTTGCGAAGCTCGAGAACTCGGACGCGGGTGTGCGCGAGGCGGTGGTGGCGACGCTCGGGAAGCTGGAGCCGGCGACGCTCGCGACGCACGGCGCCGCCCTCTTTGCGATGTTCAAGGACTCGGACGCGGGCGTGCGCCGAGTGGTGGTGGCGACGCTCGGGAAGCTGGAGCCGGCGACGCTCGCGACGCACGGCGCCGCCCTGGTTGCGAGGCTCGAGAACTCGGACGCGGGCGTGCGCGAGGCGGTGGTGGAGACGCTCGGGAAGCTGGAGCCGGCGACGCTCGCGATGCACGGGGCCGCCCTCGTTGCAAAGCTCGAGGACTTGGGCGCGGGCGTGCGCCGAGTGGTGGTGGCGACGCTCGGGAAGCTGGAGCCGGCGACGCTCGCGACGCACGGCGCCGCCCTGGTTGCGAGGCTCGAGGACTCGTCCGCGGCCGTGCGCCGAGTGGTGGTGGCGACGCTCGGGAAGCTGGAGCCGGCGACGCTCGCGATGCACGGCGCCGCCCTCGTTGCGAGGCTCGAGGACTCGGATGCGGGCGTGCGCGAGGCGGTGGTGGAGACACTTGGGAAGCTGGAGCCGGCGACGATTGCGATGCACGGCGCCGCCCTCGTTGCGAGGCTCGAGGACTCGGACGCGGCCGTGCGCCGAGTGGTGGTGGCGACGCTCGGGAAGCTGGAGCCGGCGACGATCGCGACGCACGGCGCCGCCCTCGTTGCAAGGCTCGAGGACTCGGATGCGGGCGTGCGCCAGGCGTTGGTGCCGACGCTCGGGAAGCTGGAGCCGGCGACGCTTGCGACGCACGGCGCCGCCCTCGTTGCAAAGCTCGAGAACTCGGACGCGGGCGTGCGCCGAGTGGTGGTGGCGACGCTCGGGAAGCTGGAGCCGGCGACGCTCGCGACGCACGGCGCCGCCCTGGTTGCGAAGCTCGAGGACTCGGACGCTGGCGTGCGCCGAGTGGTGGTGGCGACGCTCAGGAAGTTGGGGCCCGCGATGCTCACGACGCACGGCGCCGCCCTCGTTGCGAGGCTCGAGGAGGCCTGCCTCGAGGAGGCCTGCCTGCAACCGAAGCGCCTCCTCGAGCAAAAACCGAAGCGCCTCGGGCCAGCGTGGTTCCGTGACCTCTTCGGCTTCGATGAGAGCAGCACGTGGAGAGACAACGTAAACCACTTCCACATGGATGGCGATACGCTCGTGTGCAGGACCGCTCCGCAGTTTCCAAGGCAGTTCGTTGGGCGTTTCGAGTGCCCGTCTGTCGCCGAACTGCGCAGCAAGCTGGCCGCCGCACCGGGTGCGGCCGCGCCGTCGGCAGGCCTTCGTTTCGCGCACCTTGCCGCGCCGGCGGGCGTCGAACCGCTACACTTCGAGCCGAGTAATGCAGGTGCAGTCTTCCAGGCGGACAGTCAGTTCAACTGCCTCATTATGACCGGCCCCAGCGTGTCGCCCACTGCTGGCGTTGGCATCTACTTCAACGACAGGACGCAGGGCATCGCGTGTGCGCTCGCGTGCCCAGCCGCAACCGTGTATCGCAACTACCTCGTGCAGCACGATGGCAGCACAGGGCAACACCTCGTGCAGATTGACAACCTGAAGGCGTTGGGCGTGGCCGTCGGCAACGGCGACGGGCGCTACTGGGTTATGCAGAACGGCTACGCGATGCCGGTGGGTCGCGGCTCGTTGGCCGAGCTCGCCGCACGCCTCAGGACGGAGCCCAACCTGGTCGAGCAGGCCGTGGCCGCGCTGCGCGTCGGCGTGCACTGGGAGACCTCGGTGGCGCCGCCGCTCGAGCACCGTGTGTGCCAAGTGTACGCGTCCGCGCTGCCCTGCGCCTACGCGCGCGGGACGCCAGAGAGCGACTGGGAGCCCTTTGCGCGCCTCGTGCTGCGCGCTGCGTACGAGGCCACGCTCGCCGTCGGAGCTGTACGCTCCTTGGAAGCTGGAGGCGCGCGCGTCAAGTGCTACCTGACGGCGCTCGGCGAAGGCGTCTTCGGCAACCGGTACGAATGGATCCGCGATGCGATCTTCGATGCGCTCGATCTGTACCAGGGCTGGCCGCTCGATGTGGTGCTAGTACACTTCGACAGCTCACGTGTCGATGCGAACTGGGCCCACGACTTGCCGCCAAGGTAGCTGACGCCCCCCGGCACCCCCGCCCATGCATCGGCCGTCGGGCGAAGGCAACGCTCCGGCTCCGTGTTTGAAGAGTTCAGAAAGTCCGGGGGCGGCGAGCATCACCAAACACCATCACCCATCAGTCGAGATCGATCAGGGAGAGACACCACATAATATAACAGAGAGAGGCACTGGCTTCTGGCTTGTGGCTAGCGCTACATGTAGATGTACCACTCCGTAGTCTTGAGACTCTCGATTTACGAAGCATATGAAAAGAGATTAAAAAACTTAGGATTCCTAGCTAATTGCTGCGTTACTTGCATGCTTCCATCGGTTCCGTTCCAATGCGGCACGACAAGCGCCCCAAGCTGCTCTCACAGCCCATGACGCTCTCGCAAGCGCTCTCGAGACCTTGGGTGCAGACCAGGGTGCTGCGCCGCGATCAGGGCATTGCCACGTGCCTGGGCGAGTTCTGGTCAACCGCGCTGCGCTGTGCGCCCAAGGAACCACCCTCCTACATTCGCTCCTGCGCCCAAAGTTACACGCCTGTGAACCCAACGTGAAGGTGCCAGGTCACATGGACGGTACCCATCATGGAACCAGACAGGGGGATGCGGAGAGCCCAGAGTATGGGGATCTCTCCGCCGTTTGGGGGTTATGGGACTCCCCTGGGAAAGCCTTATGAGGCACCCTCCACCCTGTGGGAAACGGATTGAGCTGGTATGCTGCTCTTGCGCGATCGGAGCCCGTTGTGGATCTTCACACGATTCCTTACGGCGGCCCGTCGCGCGATTGATGCGCGTCACCGTCAGCTTTACCGACATGAGAGAGATGTGTCGCAATCATCAACCAACGCGACCCCAGGTTTACTTCCGGAGAAAACAAGACTTTTTCCGTGAACACACGTCAACTTTATCTCCTTTATTGTGCGCTGTGAAAAGCTCGTACGTGTTGGTGTGATTTAAATACCGCTCGACACGACGCGGTGGGCGCCCTGGCCGTCCCGCGCTTGAGTTTCGGCCTTGTGTCGCACCACGAGAAAAAGCGCCGCCTTGCAGACATGTCCGATGTTCTCGACCTGCCGCCGCTGCAGGGGGGTGATGGTGTTCCACTGTCGGATCTAGCCGCCCCAACGTCAAAGCCTGAGGAGACGCCAGCGCCATCGGCGCCTCAGCAGTTCGCGCCGCTGCCGGAGACCATTGCGGCGCCAAATCAGATCCCGGTCGTGGCGACCAAGGTGGTGGCCATGATCGTTCCAGCCGACGTCAAAGCTGACCGCAAGATTAAGTTTGTGGTCGATGGCGTCAAGTATTCGGCGGTGCTTCCTGAGGGACTGAAGGCGGGCGACACTTTTCGCGCACGCATCCCGGCCACGCCAATTATGCTGCCTGTGGTCGGCCCGGCCGCAGGCGAAAGCGCGCCGAAGCGGCCGAAGGCGGAGGAGAGCATGCAGCAAGGCGCGAAAAAGCCGAAGTTCGCTAAGAAGAAGCGGGAGGTCAAGAGTGACGACGACGAGGAGGAGGAGGATGAATCCAAAGGGCAGGATGAGATGGAGTCCCCTTTCGATCGCCTGGCCGCCGACGAGATCCACCAGATCCTGACGCTAACTGGCATGACGGGGCTTTGCGTCGTCATGCCACGCGTGTCGAAGGAGATGAAAGCCCATGCCGCCGCCGCGCTCAGCAGCATGGAGCACATCGACATTTCACCATACGAGTCTGTTTCGCATCCTAGCCGCCCGGATCATTTCACCCCGGATCATTTCACCAACTGGTCGGCGGTGGAACGCCGCTGTGTGCCAGCCTCTCAGATCCCGTTTCTCACCTTCGATGAGGACAACTTGTGGGCCACTAGCCCATGGCCGTTCTCGGAGGACGCTATCGAAGCAGCCGCGAAGATGACCACGTTTGTGGACAACTTCAAACTGGTCCTGTCAAAGACAACGGCGCTGAAATCGCTGTTCCTAGAGGCGACTTTCTATTTTTTGACGGACGATTGCGAACACGAGACAGTGCCTCTCCCTGCCTTCTCGCTTGCAACTGTTGCCTCTACTCTGCGAACGCTCTCGGTCCGCGCCAAGCCCTCATCGCAGACACTGCTCGACATTGTCTCCTCTTGCCCGGGGCTGGAGGAGCTCTCGTGGAGACTCTTGTCACAGTCCCGGTACGAAAGCGAGTACTCGCATCTGGTCCTGAATAAATCTATGGTTGCCGCACTCAAACACGCGAAGACGGCTTGTCCAAACCTCACCAAGCTCCCCATGTTGGAGGCTTGCCTATCTGGTCCTGACGGGTGGCAAACTTGGAGGCGCAGCTCAATCGAGGAAGTGCGCGCCTTCTTTGCTTTGCTCCGGTCGTGGCCGAACCTCGAGTACGCCGCCATCGACCTGGTGTACTCGGAGAAGGTCATCACCGAAGCCAAAGCCTTTGCCGGCGCACCGGGAGATTTCAAGGGGATTCTTTACATCCTGGTGATGGACATCGACAACAAGGATTTCGCTAAGAACAAGTTCACTCAGGACGAGGACGGGCGAAATTTTTTCGATCTGGTCAACGAGCCGCAGCTCAAGGTGCGCGTCGAGCCGATGTACATTTGAACGAGACCGGTACAGAGAACTCACTGTACTGACAACGCTCATCACGTGGACGCGGTAGTCCCAAGGTACCAGTACCCATCACACGACCCCTCAAGGGTCACGAGTCAGGGCGAGGACGGGTGCCGGACCTGCCTGAGGACTGGCGGCGTGTCGCATCTCCGTCTGAGAGTGGGGATGCAGGCCAGCCTGAGGACCGACGCATCCCCGTCTCAGGATTACGCTGCGCCGGCATCGTGGTCGATTCGACGTCCTCGGTGGATGAAGAATGATCTTTGAAGAACGTGTTTCTTGTGAATTTTTCTGACACCCGGGGGCGGCGAGCATCACCAAACACTGTCACCCATCAGTCGAGAACGATCAGGGAGAGACACCACATAATATAACAGAGAGAGGCACTGGCTTGTTGCTAGCGCTACATGTAGATGTACCACTCCGTAGTCTTGAGACTCTCGATTTACGAAGCATATGAGACGAGATAAAATAACTTTAATTGCTGCGCTATTGCATGCTTCCATCGGTTCCGTTCCAATGCGGCACGACAAGCGCCCCAAGCTGCTCTCGCAGCCCATGGCGCTCTCGCAAGCGCTCTCGAGACCTTGGGTGCAGACCAGGGTGCTGCGCCGCGATCAGGGCATTGCCACGTGCCTGGGCGAGTTCTGGTCAACCGCGCTGCGCTGTGCGCCCAAGGAACCACCGCCCACGCAGCCGCCGCCCAAGTCCTCCGCAGGCATGCTTCCTAGTCTAGGCGTCCACAGCAGGAGCGGCTCGAGGAGCGGCCTTGGCCAGAGCAAGAGCTTGCGGTGGGGCTCCGCCGACGCCGCGGCCGAGACGGGCCTGTGCCGTGAGGGCTACGAGCTGCTCCATGGCAGGCTGTTGACGGTCCTCGCGTCCGATCCGCGTGGCGCCGAATGCGTCGCCGCGCACAGCTGGGACGCCGAGCACCCCAGTCCCATGCCGTACATGTCGCGCGAGCGCTTCCTCGACGTCCTCTTCGAGCTTGCTACGGAGCTCGTGCCGGTAACGACGGGTACATCGGCCACAATGGCTGACGAATACATCGACTGGCTACTGACGCTCTTCGGGAAGGTGGCCGTGCAGGCGCCCATGACCGAGACGCACAAGGGTACCACCGTCGTTGGTCTCTTCTGGAAGTGGCGTCCCGAAGTGAAGCCTGCACCAGAGTTTGTACCGGGCTACGTACCGCCTGCCGCCGTGGATGGCGGCGACGACTCTGTTGATGGCAGCGGCAGCAGCGGCGGCGGCGGCGGTGGCGGCGGCGGCGGCGGGCGGCGCAAGAGCAAGGAAAGTGCTGTCGGCAGTTTCGACCAGGTAGCCGAAGAAGCGGCCGAGGAGACGGCTGAGGAGGAGCAGGAGGAGGAGACGGCTGAGCAGGAGGAGGCCGCGCTTGAACAAAACGAAGCAGCGACCGTCTTGCAATCACGTGCACGCGCTGCGCACGCCCAAAAGGAAGTCGCCCTCGAACGCGAGCGTGTGCGCGAGCGTCGGTCGGTGATGCCACCGTCGTCTCCAGTCATGACGCCCCCAGACATGACGCCCCCAGTCATGATGCAAGAGGGCACGTGGATGGGCTCGGAGGGGATGGGCTCGGAGGGGAACCCCACGTCGGAAGTGGGCGCGGCGGCTGCCGAGGTTCAGGCTGTCAGGACGCCGGCTGCCGCGGAGGTGGCTGTCAAGGAGCGCATCGCCGAGCTCGATCGCAAGGCGGCGACGGGCAGCCTATCGCAGGTCGAGCGGCGCGAGCGCAGGGCGTCACAAGACATGCTCGCCAGCCTAACCCAGGCACAGCAGGAGGCGTCACAAGACATGCTCGCCAGCCTATTCCAGGCAGAGCAGGAGGCGTCACGAGATATGCTCGCCAGCCTAACCCAGGCAGAGCAAGAGGCGTCACAAGACACTTTCGCCGCTCTCGACGCCGTCCAAGCTGCCTCCCGCCCGAACCCGAACCCGAACCCTCACGCCGCTCTCGAGGCCGTCCAAGCTGCCACCCGGGGCCGTCTAGCCCGGCGCGCGCTGCCCTCGCTCAAGAAGACTTTCCTTCGTGAGCGAGCGCGCCTCAAGGGCAGCAACATGAGCGCTCTGATCGAGCTAGTCCTCGAAGACCAACGCGACCAGCTCAAGCAAGAAGGCGCGTCCCGGCACACACTGACCTTCGGACTACACGACGCCGGCCTGCTGGCCCGCGCCGACACAGCCGACGGCAATGCCGACGGCCAGGGCTTGGCAGAGGGCGGTGGCGCCATGGGCGGCGGCGCGGCTGCTGAGGCCCAGGCTGTCGAGGTACGAATCTCCGATCTCGAGCAGCGGCAGGCGGCAGGCGAGCTGAGTGAGGCGGAGAGGGCAGAGCTCGCAGCCAGCGAGGCGAACTTGAGATTGCTCCTCGAGAGGGACGCGGCCAAGGCGGAGGCGGAGGCGGTCCAATCTCGCGTGGCCGAGCTCACGCACAAGCAGGCAGCGGGCGAGCTGAGAGTTGCCGAGAAGGCAGAGCTCAACTCTTCCGAGCCGAAGCTCGCAGCTCTCGAGGCGACGGCGGCGGTGGGCACGAATGGTGGCCACGCACGAGGGCCGCCCCCAGTCGCCGTCTCGCACGCTGTGGGTGAGCGCAGCCGCCACCTTGGCGGCTACGGTGGCAAGCAGCTCCACGGCGGCGACGCCGGCTCCTTTTCCAACGGCTCCGACTCGCCGCTGGAGGCTGGGTACGATCTCAGCCCGGGGGTTCGGCGGCCCGGGGCGCCCTTCCTGCCGTGGGCGCGTGCGCACAGCCCCACGCGTTCTACCGCGCCGCAGCCGCATCAGCCGGCGGCGACGGCGGCGCAGCCCAATGCCTGCATTCGCACAGCCGCGACGAGTGGGCCAGCCTACGCGCCGCACGTGCCGCCGGCATACCCGCGGCCGCTTCTGCAACCGCACGCGACGACCGATGGGAGCGTCTCGTGGTTCGACGTCGGTCCAAGATTGGAACAGATGCGCTCCAATAGCATGCCTCTCAATAGCATGCCTCTCAATAGCATGCCTCTCAATAGCAGCATGCCTCGTGCGAGTAGCCTCACGTTGATCCCTGGCGCGCATGCACGTGACGATCGCGTACTCATCATGCACCGCGACGGGTGCGGCACTGGCATGGGCAGCGGCACCGGCATGAGCGGTGGTGCTGGCATGGGTGGCAACACGGGATCAGAGAGCGGTGGCGGCATGGGTGGCGTCGACCGTTTGACGAGTGCGAGCGGCGGCGTGTACAGCCTCGGCGCCTTCCCCCGCCTTGGCCTAGCGAGCCGTGGCCTCCAGCGAGGCGAGGCGGCCGTACCATTCACATTCACAGGCCTGGCGAGCCGTGGCCTCCAGCGAGGCGAGGCGGCCGTACAATTCTCGCCGAAGCCGAGCCCGCCGCCTCTCACATCTCTCAGTTCATCCATCGGCGGGGGCGCGGAGACCGTCTCGATTGCCGCCATCCAGAAGGCGCTTGCCAAGGTAGCCTCCGCTGAGCAGGAGGCCTCGCCAGTGGCCGCCTCGCCCTCGCCGATCCTGTATGCGCCGCCGCCCTCGCCGCAGCAGTCACAGCGACGCTCGTCCCATCGGCGCTCGTCACAAATGGGCATCTCGCACCCACCCTCGGGGCCCAGGCAGCGGGAGAGTCACCAACGGCCATTCTCCGAAGTGGACGCTCGGCCGTTGACGCACCACGCGGCGCTAGAGGCTTCGAGGGCTTTTGCTTCCCGGGATGGAATTGGTGGCGTCAGCGTTCGCGGCGGCGTCCGTGCACGCGATGGCGCCAGTCGTGCCGTCTTGCAGCTTCCCTCTCAGTCGCTACAGCTGCCAGTGCCGGTGCTGCCGGGTGAGCTGCTGCCGCTGCCATCGCCTGGCAGTGGGAATGCGGAGCAGCAGTTGCGTCAACTCACCGAGCCCTTTCGGGGCGTTGCCGCCGCCGATGCGCTTCTCCTCAAGCCCTGGCCGTTACCCCCGATGCCCGCAGAGGGCATCAGCCACGCGCCACTTGCCCAAGTCGGCGGTGCGTCTGCTCCGTCTTCGCCACTACCACTCAAGACGAGCTTCAGCGCCGCCACGCTATCGCAGGAGGGTGTGGTAGTCATCCGCGTTCCAGCGCACGGCGGCTCCATGATGAGTGCCGCCATTGTTGTCAACGAGGGCGTGGCCACCTTTTTGAAGGGGGGATGGGTGGTCGCGCCGATCCCGCCTATCCAGAACGCCGCTGTGTCGCCGATGGCACATCCCCAGCTCTCCTTGCACGCGCTGCGGCGGCAAGCTCGAGACGAGCCGCCACCGGCGCACTTGCTCAGATGCGGCAGCGGGAAGCAGTGCATCCCACCTGGCGGCTGTGGGAAGCAGGGCAGCCCACCTGGCGGCTGTGGGAAGCAGGGCAGCCCACCTGGCGGCAGTGACCCCGCTGCCCAGCGGATGCGCCGACAGATCGAGCACGCTGGGGGTGGCGCTGCTGCTAAGTCGCCACTCGTCTCGCCCTCGTCGCCGCCTCGAGGTCAAACGAGCTTTGGCGCTGCCACCCTTTCGAAGGAGGGGTTCGTGCCCGAGCCCGTGCAAGCGCAAGGAGCCTCCGCGGCACGCGCCGCTACCTCTTCGAATGAGTTTGGGTCGGCCGTCGCGCCGTCTGAAAGTTATGATACGCCGTCTAATGCGCAGGGTACCTCCGCGACCGTTGCTCTGAGGGTGTCGCCGTCGACGCCATGGTCGACGCCCCGGCGTTCTGTCGAGACCCAGCCCGACGAACCCTCGGAGCAGATCACACCCTGGGAGCGCCGAGAGGTTCACACCCCGGGCATCTCGACCAGGGCCACGGCCAGAGCGGGGTCGTAGCGGAGCCTGGGAATACGTGTGACCGGAGCAAATTTTTAGTGAAACCAACTTACTTTTACTCAAACGTGGATGAGGGATTGAGACAAGGCGCGGCCACGCTCGATCGCTGTCTCGTCACTGGCTGCACACGCGACAAAATGCTGCCCTCTTCCATCCATGTCCACATCCCGTTCGCTCCAGTCGCCCAATGTATCTGCAATCATCATCCAATTGTCGCGGTCGGTCGGGTCGCACCACCTCACCCCTCCCTGTATCACACTAGCCGTGCCATCAGCCAAAACTGGACGGGCGTGCGACAGTAAGGGCAACTTTTCATGCTGGCCGTGCAGCGCTCGCACGCGAGCTGATGGCCGCACGGCACCGCAAGGTGCGACTTGGGCCCCACCATGCACACGATGCACGTAGTCTGGCCACCGATGGTCGATTCGGGCGCCTCGTCGTGCACACGGCCGGTGAAGTTGCCCACGTCGGCGAGCGTCAGAGGCCTCACCGCTGGCATCAAACCTTCAGCCGGTGCTGGGGCCGATGGTGGCGCAGGGGCAGGGGGCGATGAAGGTGCGGTAGTTGGACCACGCCTGCCACGCCCTCCACGCCCCCCTCGCCTGCCGCGGCCAGCGCTCTCTGCCACGGCCACGGCCGCCGCCCTCTCCACCTCCGCCCTCTCCATCGCCGCCCTCTCCGCCTCCGCCCTCTCCGCCTCCGCCCTCTCCGCCTCCGCCCTCTCCGCCTCCGCTGCTTGCCTAATCACCTCAGCATCTGCCCGAGCCCTGCCTGCCTGCGTGGCCTCCGCCTTGGCGGCCTTGAGCGCTGCTACCCGTACCGCCGCCTTCTCGGCCTCCTTTGCCGCTTGTACAGCCGCCGCGTCCGCGGCCGCCGCGTCCTTCTCTGCCTCCGCTACGGCCGCCTCTGCCGCAGCTGTCACCTCCACGTCATTCTCAGCCACAGGGGCCTCCGATGCAGGCGCCGCTTCTGCGGATGCTGAGCCTGCGGCAGGCGGAGACTGTGTGACCTCGAGCAGAGACAGCTTCGACAGGCTGGCTTGCATCTCCATCTCCGCAGCGTGCTTGCGACGCAGCTTCTGGCTCTCCTGCTTGCGCTTCTTGTGCAAGCGCTCGCGCACCGCCCTCGCCTCCGTCAACACACCCTCGCTCGCGAGTGCGTGGTGCTCCTCGATCGACCCGACCAGGCCCTCGTACTGCGCGGCTGCCATGGCCACACGCAGCGCCTCGTCGGCGGCGGCAGAAGGAGCAGGACACACGACGTCCGCGTTGCCAGCCGCCGCCAACACACCGTCCTCCGCCTCGGCGCTGCCACTTGCGGCCGCTGACGCACTCGCTACCGGCTCTCTCGCCTCGCTCGCCCCTGCCTGCTTGGCTTTGGCTTTCTTGCTCGCTTTCTTCGTGTGCGTCTGCTGCTTGTGCGCAGCCTCCGTCTCCTCTTCAGCCAGCAGAGCCGCAGCGGCAAGCTCGGCTGCCCGCTCGGCTGCCGCACGCTCCGCACTCGACACCGGAGCGACCGCAGCGATCGTCGTAGGTGCGCGGCCCCTGCTGCGCAGGAATCTTGCGATGACGGCGTGGCCGTGGGCCTCTGCGACATTGAGGGCTGTGCCGGCACCGCATCGCAATTCGGTGCGTGCGCCAGCATGCACGAGCAGCTTGACTATGTCGCCGTGGCCTCCGATGCAGGCGCGGATCAGAGGCGTGACGCCCTCCCTGTCTGCCTGGTCGACGGCGGCGTGGGCGGCGAGCAGCAGCTGCACGCAGCCGGTGTCGCCTGTGTAGCAGGCGGCCCACAGAGGAGTCATGTCCCCGGGGCTGGCTGCCTGGTCGACGGCGGCGTTGGCGGCGAGCAGCAGCTGCACACAGCCGCCGTGGCAATCGATGCAGGCGGCGACCAGCGGCGTGATGCCGTTGGCTGCCTGGTCGACGGCGGCGTGGGCGGCGAGCAGCAGCTGCACGCAGCCGCCGTTGCCTTCGTTGCAGGCGGCGATCAGAGGCGTGGCGCCGTTGCTCTTTGCCTGGTCGACGGCGGCGTGGGCGGCGAGCAGCAGCTGCACGCAGCCGTCGTTGCCGCAGGGGCGATGGCAGGCGATGTACAGAGGCGTGACGCCGTCGCCGGCTGCCTGGTCGACGGCGGCATGGGCGGCAAGCAGCAGCCGCACGATGTCACGGTGGCCTTCGTCGCAGGCGGCGTGCAGAGGCGTGTAGCCGTCGCCACTTGCCTGTTCGACGGCGGCGTGGGCGGCGAGCAGCAGCTGCACGCAGTCGCCGTGGCCTTTTTCGCAGGCGGCGTACAGAGGCGTGGCGCCGTAAATATTTTCCTGGTCGACGGCGGCGTGGGCAGCGAGCAGCAGCCTCGCGCAGTCGCCGTAGCCTTTGTAGCAGGCGGCCCACAGAGGAGTGACGCCTTTGCTGTTTGCCTGTTCGATGGCGGCGTGGGCGGCGAGCAGCAGCCGCACGCAGTCGCCGTTGCCTTTGTCGCAGGCGGCGTACAGAGGCGTGACGCCGTTGCCGGTTGCCTGGTCGACGGTGGCGTGGGCGGCCAGCAGCAGCTTCGTGCACTCCATGAATCCGAAGGCACAGGCACGCGCCAAGCAGATGCCGAGGCCGGCCGCGTCCTTCACGCATTCGATGAGGCCCACGGCCTTGGCCTCGTCGCCGCGCTGGATCGCGTCGCAGATCGCGTTCATGGTCCACTGTGTGGCTGGGCGTCTCCACTGTGCGCGCCCCACACTGCGTACAAAAAAGTTGCATTCTGCACCTGCATGCATTCCCTAAAGCCTCCTTTGTGATCGTCCTGTTCTATCCTTACCATGGCCGGGTCGCCGCGGTGGCCCCACGGAGTAAGTAAGTAAGTAAGTAAAAAATCATGCCAACAGGCAGCGTACACGTGGCGAGGGGGACACCCCCAGGCATACTAAGCGTGTACGGTGTTCAGCAATTCGAGTGTGGCCCCACGGAACATTCTGCGTTCTGGTCATTCTGCAGCATCATCGCTGTGAATTTATGTGATCCTATACTACGGGATCTGGGGGTGTTCAATCGTACTGCACATGTCCGTGGTCCATTTTGTCTGGTTCTTTCGTGTGCAAGTTGTACTTGAAGTCCGCAGAGGCCAGAGCGATCCGAGGTTGCCGAGCATGATCCAGGAAGCGAAAAGACCCGCAACGTATCGTTCCCTCCGGGATGACGTGCATGGCGGCGAGGCACTGGCAGTGGTTGGCTCAGACAGTGTTACCTGTAAACAGTGCTACACCTATCATGCAAATAGATCCCATCATGCAAAGGTACCCGCAGATGATGCACGCTCGCTGGAAGCCTATCAACTCTACCAGGCCGCCGCCCGCAAGCGGCCCCGTGGCTTCGCCTGCAGTGAACGCCAACATCGAGAGCGCCGCGATAGAGTCGGAGCTCTGATCCACAGAGAGGCCGCCCAGCTCCGCCGTGCGCACCATGATCGCGTTCACTGGGGTGAAGGCGAGCGCGCCGCCGATGCCCATCATGCAAAGAGAGCCGAGGGCGAGGCCGATGGCGCCTGCGCGAGTACCTTGCGCCAAGAAGGGCACCGGCGAGAGCGGGTAGATTTTTCCATGAGTATTGTTCCCTCCGATCTCGGACCATGGCTCCGGCGCCATCGTGATGAAACAGGCGGAGAGGATCGAAAGCCCGATGCTCAGAGCAGTCAGAGTGCCGAGACGCCTCGCCACCGGCCCAGCGCATGCAGAGCAGAGCGCGTAGGTGAAGAGCGAGGATGAGTACATGAGGCCGACCTGCAACTCGTCGAGCGCGTAGGGCGGGTTCGCGAGGAATGGCTCGATGGTCGGATCCAGGAAACCGACTGTGAACATGAGGATGTAGCAGACGAAGAGGCTCGAGAGGATGACCGGCATTCGCAGCAGCCGTCCCATGGCGCCGCCGCTGCCCTCTTCCACAACCTCCACGCTGAGTGGGATGATTGTCATGTAGAGTGCAAGCAGCCCGAGCGTGCTCCCCGAGCAGAAAAAGGGAGCCTCGTACCCAATAGCCTCGTCGAGGCCGCCGCCGATTAACGGGCCAATCATGATGCCCACACCGCGCGCGGCCTCGGACCACCCGATGGCGTCGCCGACAAGTTCGGATGGCACGCTGCGCATCAACAGTCCGACGGCAGCCACCTCCGAGAGCCCCGCAGCCAGACCCTGCACAGCGCGAAGCGAAGCGCACGCGACCACAAAGGCGGTCGTCGTGGTCGCCAGGTCGGTGAAGGCGAATGAAAATGCTGTGGCCGCTTGCAGAAAGCACGCGGCCCTCAGCACGCCAGCTCCGCCAAAGCGCTGGCACAAGAAAGGTGCGACCGGCGTCACCAACAGCGCCACAGCCTGATGGAGGCCAAAGAGCATGCCGGTGACTGTCGGAGTGCAGCCGTGACGCTCGGCCGCCTCCGGGAAGAATGGAACGAGCATCGAAAAGTTGAGGTCGCTGATCGCGCACACGGCGCAGGAGATCACGATCGGCACCACTTTCACTTTCTGCTCCGCCGAATGTGCGTCCCGTATGAGGGGGGTGGACACACCGACAGCCGGCATCGGCAACGCCGGCTCGTGCTAGCCCGTGCGCCTCGTTTGCCAGAGGCGCGCCTGCGCGATCTCGAAGCCGCTACGACGTGATTTTTGCTCCAAAACGCAATTTCCAGGGCGGGCAGCCGAGTGGCGCGTGTTAACGTTCACACTGGCGGCTCAAAAGATGCTCTGCATGCATTCAGTATTCTGCTCTGAGGATCCTTTGTGATCAAGCGGGGCATAAGTACGTCCTGTTCTCCTCTTTACACTCTCCAGGTAGCCTGCACAGGTAGCCCACTCCCCAAACCGAAACCGCTCGCGCCCCGGGGCTCACTCAAACTGGACGCGCGCGTGCAGATGCCGCGCCGCGGCGGCGTCGCCCGGGCGCGCGCCAACGTACCGATGCGCGTACACCATGCGCGGGTGCTGCCGGCGCACGGCGACAGCCTGCCCCCCGCCCGCGCCCGTGAGCCGGCGCGGCAGCCAGCGAAGCTCGGGCATCGTATGGTTGGCGGCCGTCGGCTCCCAGAGCGGCGACGCGTCCCGGTAGGCTCCAAAGCGCGGGTGGACTGTCTGGCCGTAAAAGTCGGAGCCGCGCCGCTTGAGCCACTCGCCCACCGCGTCGCTCAGCCTCGCGCCCACGCCGAAGCCCTGGAACTCGGGCAGCACGACTGTGCGGTGCGCGCGCTGTGGCCGATCGGTCGCCTCGCTCGTCGGCTTGCCTGAGTGAGGGATGGTCGCCAATCAAAGAGGCAATCAATGGTCATCAGCGACGCTCGCAACGGCTTGCCTGAGTGAGGGATGGTCGCCAATCAAAGAGGCAATCAAAGGTCATCAGCGACGCTCGCAACGGCTTGCCTGAGTGAGGGATGGTCGCCAATCAAAGAGGCAATCAATGGTCATCAGCGACGCTCGCAACGGCTTGCCTGAGTGAGGGATGGTCGCCAATCAAAGAGGCAATCAATGGTCATCAGCGACGCTCGCAACGGCTTGCCTGAGTGAGGGATGGTCGCCACGAACCCCGCGGGCACGTACACGCTCGCCTCGTCCTCCGCGTCGTGGCGAGCGTCCTCCGCGTCGCGAGCCACCGCCTCGGCGTCGTGGTGAGCGTCCTCCGCGTCCGCCGCCGCGGTTCCCGCCCGTGTCACCGCCGCCTCCGCCCTCCCGCCGAGCGCCACGCGCGCCTCGAGCAGGCAGGTCGATGCGACCGTTGAGAGCTGCGCCGTCTTGTAGTGGTAGCTGTGGAAGCGCTGCCACTCGGCGGGTGCGCATGGGCGTAGCCGCAGGGCGAGCTGTGGAAAGGGGAGGCGCACGCTGCCGCCGTCGACGAGGCCGGTGGCGCCGGTGCTGGCGCCGGCGGCGGAGGGTTTGGCGGCGAGAGGGTCGCTGATGACCTTTGATTGCCTCTCGATTGCCTCTTGATTGCCTTTGTTGTCGTCGGAGGGATTGGCGGCGAGTGACGCTCGCGCGGCCGCCAGCGCTAGCCAACCACGCAAGCCCATCGCCTCGTGAGCCATCGCCTCGTGAGCCGTCGCCTCGTGAGCCGTCGCCTCGTCCATCGCCTCGTCCATCGCCTCGTGAGCCGTCGCGCCCGCTGCCGCGCCCGCTGCCGCCTTCTCCACGTCCCTCGTCGCCTCCGCCTCGGTTTCGGCGCCCTCCGCCTCAGCGCCCTCCGCCCGTGTAGCTGCCGTCGGCTGGAGCCAGAAGCACGTGGCCGAGCCCGCCTCAAAGATCCAATCGGGCTCGAGGGCACCGCGCGCCACGTGCTCAATGTGGCAGCCCGCGAGCACCACCCCGGCGCATCGCAGCAGCGACGGCCGCGCAGCCGCCCCACCAGCGCCCACGACGGCGCCGCCGGAGCCGCCGGGCTGAGCTTGAGCGGTCGAGGCCCGCAGCGCGCCGCTGAGCGCGCGGCTGATGCGCAGCGTCGTGTCGCCATCCCACGCGGAGCCAAACTCGTCAAAGAGGGCGAGCCGCGCGCCTGATCGCTCGTCGTCCCCCGCCTCGTCCCCGTCCCCTTTGGCCGGCTCGGCCGCGCCGATCTCCAAGGCCAGCAGCGCCTGGGCACGCTCGCCGCTCGAGCACGCGCCGTACCGCCACGCGAGCGCCGACGGCAGCGGCGCGGCCACCGCACGCAGGCAGCGCGCCGCTTGCTCGGAGCTGCCAAAGGCGTCGCTCAGTCGGCGAGCGCGCCGCCAGGCGGCGCTCAAGACGGCGCTCCCGTCGAGGGCGGCTCGACCGAATTGGGCAGCGAGCAGTGCGGACTTGGCCGCGCCCGACGGGCCGGTCAGCACACCAAGGCGGAAGGGGCCGAGCGCGTCGCGGCTCGGGAAGGGCGGCAGCCGGCGCGCGCAGGTGCCGTCGCTCGGCAGGTCGAAGAAGGTCTCGACGATGCGCGTCGCCTCGGTCGCCTCGACGTGCGCCGCGAGCACGCGCCCGCCCCGCGGCGGCGGCGCGCACGCGTCGTGCTGAGCGGGAGGCGTGACGTCGTGGCAGAGGGCATCAGAGACCATCAAAGGCACTCAGGGGTACTACTCAGAAGTCATCAGTGCTCATCACCTGGAAGGGAGGCGCGTCGTCGTAGCAGCGCTGGGAGAGCACCCGTAGGCCACACCGGCGGAGGCTCGCGAGGAAGAGCTCGCCGCCGCGGGGGAGGTGCGATGGGGGGAGGTGCGATGGGGGGAGGTGCGATGGCGGCGCTGGCAACGGCGGGGTGGTGCGCGCCGCGCTCGCAGGCTGCGGCGGCAAGGGTGGTGGCGCTGTCGTGGGCGGTGGCGCTGTCGTGGGCTCCACCGATGGCGGCGGCGGCGGCGGCGGCACATGCTGGCTGCAAGCCCCTTGCGCCCCCTGCGCCCCCTGCGCCCCCGCCGCCTCCGCCGCCTCCGCCGCCTCCCGGCCCTCGCCGGCGCCTGGCGCACAAGGCGCCGCGCGCTCGTCCACCGCGATCCGCAGCGGCCAAGGCACGCCCGCCGCCTCGAGGCGCAGCAGCACGGGCGGCGCGTGCGCCCCGCGGCACACGATGAGCGCGTCGGGTCGTAGCCAGTGCACGAGGCGCGCGTGGGAGCACGCGAGCACGGCGTGCGTGCCGGAGCCCTCGTGGCGCAAGTGGCGCGAGAGCGAGGCGGCGCAGCACGCGGCCGAGAGCGAGTCGAGGTGGTCGCAGAAGGCGTCCATGGCGAGCGGCTGCCCATTGGCCGCGGCCCACTGCAGCCGCCACGCGAGCTCGGACCGAAAAGCTTCGCCGGTCGACAGCGCCGCGTGGGGCTGCAGCCAGAGCGGCACGGAGCCGAGCCCGACGGCGCTGAGCCAGTGGGCGCCGTCGGCTCCCAGGCCGTCGAGGATCGAGCGGCCCGACGGCCAGCGCGGCCGGCTGCGGAGCGAGGCCGCGCACCCGGCGAGCGAGTGAAGCAGCCGCGTCTTGCCGCTGCCCGTCGCGCCGACGATCATGAGGATGCGGCAGCCGTCCGGCCACGGCAGCACTGCAGACGAGTGGCCGTCGGCCTCGCGCGACCACTCATCGTCCGCGCCGTCCTCCGCCGGCCCAAGGGCGCCCGCTTCCGCCGCATCGTGGATCCACACGATGTCGGCGCCGGGGAAGCGCATCTCGAGAGGCACCGCCTCCGCGGGCAGCTCGTCGACAATCTTGAACTCGTTGCCGGCACGGCCGGCGCACAGCTCGTCGTGCAAGGTGCTGCCGCCACGCACGGGAGCCGTCTTTGGCGCGCTGCCGATGCCGTGCGCCTCCCACGCGTGCAGCCGAAGGACGGCGCGGCTGCCGGCGAAGGTGCACCCAGCTTCGCCGCACGCGCCGTGGCTGCGCGCGTGCGCTTCGAGGGCGCGTCGCACGTGGAACTCGCGACCGCAGCACACGGCGGGCGGGTCGAGCGGCTCGTCGGGACGGGTCGATGGGGCGGCCACCATTGACAGGAGAGGCGTCACGCGTGAAATGAAGGAGGAGTAGACACGTGGAGCGAGAGTTTGTTGGTCTTAAAACCCTTGTCGCATGCAATTGGGGAGAGGGGGGGGGAGAGGGGGAGTCGTGGTCAGATGCGGGATTGGTAGCCAGGCTGCCCAGATCGGTGATCTTGGGATGTCGCGCTCACCAGGCTGCCATTTGTGTAGTTATTGATGAACCGCCAATCTCTACCAACGTGACCAAGTTTACGCCCGTTTACGCCCAGGAACGCCGCGACGCTCGCCGAGCCCGGCTGGACGCCCCACGGCGTCGCCGCCGTCAAGAAGCATTGGAAGCTGCACGTCTTCCCGCGCCAGATCGCCGCCCTGCCACCGCCTAGCACGCCCGCCCCCTCTCGCGAGAGCCGCCCGGAGCCCCGCCGCGGACGCGGAGCTCCTCGCCGCCGTGCGGCTGCTCCACGGCGAGCACGGGCTCCACATCGCCCGCCTCGAATTCTGGTCGGCCGTCGAGGCGCGGTGCCCGTCGGCGCTCATCGGCAGCAACTACTGGCAGCGGTACGCCGCGCCCGCCACGCCCGTGCGCCGCGGCGCGTACACGGCTGTCGCCCCGTGGGTGCCGCCCCTCGAGCGCTCGCTGCTCCCGCTGAGCGTGACCGTCGCCGTGGACCTGGTCGCCGCGCTCGGGACGCGCGGCGCCATCTCCGCCGCGCTCTACGCGATGCCCGCGCGCACCGCCCAGCAGCGGCCGCCGCAGCGGCGGTCGCCACGGCCGCGGCGGACGCATGCTGCGAGCGCGAGGCCATGGCCGCCTGGATCGGCGGCGTCAAGCTGCCGCGCGACCGCAGCATGCTGCGGCGAGCGGCGCAGGCGGCGCAGGCGACGCGGCGGCTCGACGCCTGCAAATACCACTGGTGGGTCTACTGCGGCGGTGGGTAGCCCGGCCGCCTCGAGGGTCGTGCCCGTCAAATCCGTCAGTTGGTCAGTTAACAGCAGCTGCTGCATACTGGCCAGCTGTCGCTGCACCATCATGAGGGCACGCTCCGCTGAGCTGGCCCGGGCTTGGGGCTTCGGCTGCCACAGCTCGTGCCACAGCTCGTGCCTCAGCTGTGGCAGCCCTTTCTGAGGTGGCTATAGTGTCCAGAGACACGTCAAGAGACACGTCCCACCGCTGGAGAAGGCTCAGATTGCCGATACCCCCGCGGTTAGTGATGGACCCCTAAACAACACCCCAAAAAAACCCCACCCAAAAACAACACCCCTAAACAACACCCGTAGCATCTGACTCGCAAGTGACTGATGCCGCTGTGTCCCGTGCTGCTGCCTCTTCTACCTTCTCGGGTTCCTCAAGCGAAACACTTTCCATCTGACCGGGCTGCTTGTTACCCACGTCGTCATTGACGAAGAATGCATTGACGTAGGCCTCACGGTCAATCACCTGCCGAGGCGCAGCAAAACAACACCCCAAAAAACCCCAAAACCAACACCCCAACACCAACAACCAAAAAACAACACCCCAAAAACCCCAAAACAACACAAACCCAAGACCAACACCAAAACAACACCCCAAAAAACCCCAAAACCAACACCCCAACACCAACAACCAAAAAACAACACCCCAAAAACCCCAAAACAACACAAAAAAAGCTCCGTGAGGGACTCGAACCCCCGTTGAGCGGACGTCCCGCATGTTCCCTGATTGGCTTCAGGACCGCTAGTGATAACCACTACACTAACAGAGCATTGCGATGCTCTGCTGTGACGGGAAGCGCATTAAGTACGCTTAACGATGAGCCACCGTCATCTGCGCCCGGTCGCGCCGCCGCTTTTGTGTGTCAGTCAGCGCGTGCGTCGCTCCCAGTTGCACTTGGATAGCAGTGCAGCGAGCCGCGGAGGGGGGAAACGGGGGCGGCCAGGAGAAAAAAGGGGGGGGTTAATGTTCCACTCCGCAAAAAACACCTCGCACGGCGGAGTTCTCGGGCGTCCTCCGCCCTCCCAAGGAGTGCGGCGCCCAACTGTCGTGCGCGCGCTGCTCGTCGCGGCCGGCGTCGGCCTGTGCTGGCTGCTCGGGCTCACACGGCTGCTGATCGCGACGAGCGGCGGCACGGCGGCGGCGGCGGACGACAGCATGGACGCGAGATCGAGGCGGCACAAGGCGTCAGCGGCGCCGGCGCCGCAAGGAATAATCGCGGCATCAGCACCATCGCCGCCTCCGTTATCGCCCAGCACACCCTTCGTGCTCAACTTCGAGTCCAGCTCGGGCTCCTCGTGGCTCATCCAGGAGCTCGCCGCGCACCCGCAGGCGTGCACGGTGCTCTTCGAGCCGATCGACAACATCTCGCTCGCATCCGCCGAGGACCACCGGGCGAGGCTGCGCTGGCTCGAGATCCTCTGGACGCCGCCCGGGCCGGCGGCGCCGCCCGACGCCTGGGCCGCGTGGCGAGCGCACCTCGAGGCGGCCTCCGTCTTCGGGCAGCGGCCGCTGATCCGGCAGAGCCTGCGCCGGTGCGGCGGCGCGTCGGTGGCCTTTGGGCTCAAGGCGCGGCTGTCACGGCTGCTCTCGCACCCGGCGGTGCTCGGAGAGCTGCGCGCGCTCATGGCGCGGCGCGGCGTGCACGTCATCCGCCTCAGCCGGCGCAATCGGATCAAGCAGGCGCTGGCCGAGTACCGGCGGCTGCACGCAGGCCTCGGCCAGTTCCGTGCTGCGGCGGACGCTAGCGAGGGACGCGGAGCGGCGGCGCCGTCGGTGGCGTCGCCGTCGGTGGCGGCGCCGTCGGTGGCGGCGCCGTCGGTGGCGGCGCCGTCGGTGGCGGCGCCGTCGGTGGCGGCGCCGTCGGTGGCGACCCCGCCCTCCGCAACGCCGGCCGTCGCAGTCGACCTGCCGCTCTTCCGCGAGTCGCTCCGCGCCGTCGAACGCTCACATCGGCTGGCGGAGCGCGTGCTCGCGGCGCTGCCGCCCGAGCCACGGCTGACGCTCGACTACGAGCAGCTGCTCGGCGCGCACGAGGCGACGCTCGAGCGCGTGCGCGCCTTCTTGCGCCTCGCGCCGCCGCCGCCACCGACGGCCGCTGATGCCGCGGCCGGCATCAGGACGTTTGTCAAGGCGACGCCCGACAAGCTGTGCGCGGCGGTGAGCAACTATGGCGAGCTGTGCGCCGCGTACGCCGCGGGCGGCGCAGGCGAGTACGCGCCCTTTTTTGACGAGCCGTGCGGCTGCGGCGCGCCAGAGGGTGGTGCGGCACTGCCGGTGCCGCGCAGCGGTGTCGCTGGAGTCGAGGAGCAGCGCAAGGGCGAGGGCGAGGGCGTGAAGAGGACTGGCGAGGGCGTGAAGAGCAGGACTCGAAGGCGGCGGGCGCGTGGAGCGCCTGCCGCGGCACCGGCAGTCACGACGTGAGCGTGTGTGTGCAGCTGCACACGCCGGCCAAAGCGGTGTGCTGTGGTGCGCTCATGTGTCCTCTGTTCGATAGAAGTCGGAACTCAATCGCTGACATAACTGAAACACTGTCGCGGTGTCCGGTGACCCGGCGGGTCGCAGACCATGGCAGCCACCCAACAGGGAGCCACCACTTGTCAACCACGCCGATCCGCGCCTCTCCGCGGCCCGTGCCTGAATTGTATGCCCTGCCTGTGTGCTTAACCTGTGCTGGGGTTCTCCTGTCAGAGGAGCTCCTCTCTCTCTCTCTCTCTCTCTCTCTCTCTCTCTCTCTCTCTCTCTCTCTCTCTCTCTCTCTCTCTCTCTCTCTCTCTCTCTCTCTCTCTCTCTCTCTACTCTCAGCGTGCCCACGGCAGCTGCATCTGCGGCACGGGCGCGCCCGCGGGCGTGTAGCACGCGTCGCCCATCCTCTCGTCGCCGTCCGCATCTGGCATCGCCGGCAGCACGCTCGGCGCGGCGCCAGAGCGCAGCGTGCCCGCCAGGCCGCCCGAGCTCGCATTCATCAGCGCGAAGAGGCTCTGCGCCGTCGCGCCGTCGGCGCCCACGCCGCTCGGGCCCTCGCCCTCGCCCTCGCCGTTGCGCCCGGCGGAGCCACGCGGCGGCATGCGCGCGATCGCGCCGCGGATCCAGTCGGCCACGTCGCCGGGAGCCGGCAGGCCAACCTGGAGCATCGGGTGGCCGAGGAGCTGCGAGGAGGAGGCGCGCGCGGAGGGCTCCTTTTGGAGGCACGCGGTGATGAAGCTGTGGAAGGGCGCGCCAAAGTGCGCGGGCGGCGTGGGCGGCGGCGACTCGACGATCGCGTCGAGCAGATCCCAAAACGAGAGCCGTCGGCCGCCGCGCTCGGGCGGGTACGGGAAGGCGCCGTTGCCCAGCTCGAGGAGCGTGATGCCCAACGACCACACGTCCGAGTCGTACGAGTAGCAGCTGCCCTGGATGCGCTCGGGCGACATGTAATGCACCGTGCCCACCCACGAGGCGCACTTGGCGAGCGTATACCCGAGCTCGCCGCTCACTCCAAAGTCCGCAAGCTTCACGTGGCCGTTGACGTCGACGAGCACGTTGGCGGGCTTGATGTCGCGGTGGATCATGTGGCGCTCGCGGTGCAGGTACACGAGCCCCTGCAGCACCGGCCGCGTGATCCCCGCGAGCACCGGCTCCGGCAGCGCGCAGCCTTCGGAGCGCGCCACGTCGAGCAGCGACGCGTCCATGTACTCGAGGCACACGTGCACGGCGCCCTCGCGGAAGAAGGCGCCGTAAAAGGAGACGATGCACTCGTGCATCGACTCGTGCAGCGTCTTGAGCTCAAGCAGGATCTGCTTGCGCTTCGTCTCATCGGCCTCGACAGGGATGATCTTGAGCGCGAGCACCGAGTCCGACGGCGTGTGCAGTACCTTTTGCACGACGCCGGAGGAGCCGTGGCCGATATTGTGCAGCACCTTCAGGTCGGCGTGGTGGATCTCGGACACGCCGAACGCGAGGTCCGCCTGCTCGAGCGGCTCGATGATGGACGTCGCGACGGTCGACGACGAGGTGCCCAGGCACGACGAGGAGGCGCCGCCGTCTGTGGCCTCCGAGCTCACGGCGCCATCGTAGCACGCGCCACTGATAGAGACTGGCAGCTCGAGCGACGGGTTGATCCCGAAGCTGCCCGCCGGGATGGCGATCGGCTCCGGGCGGAAGGGCGGCATCGCGAGCGCCGTTGCGAACTCGCGCGTCTTTCCGAGCAGCTCGCGCGGAATAGATCAAGAACCTTCAAGAGACGGGACCAGTCCCCCGATCCTTGGGGGGCGAAAGTGTGTATTTGGCAACTCTCCCCCATGTGACCGTGGCTCAATCCCACTCGTACAGCGGCGAGAAGGCCATCCGCTCGGCGTCGCTCGCCGCGTGTGAGCCGTGCACGACTCTGCTTCCGATCGCGAGCACATCCCCAGGTCGCATCGGGACGCTCTCAGCCACGCGCTCGGCCGCGCGCTCTGCAGGGGTGCCCGGCGTCAGAAAGCGCTCGAAGCCGCTAGGAGCGCTCTCCCGCGGCACTATGTCGTGCGGCAGGAGCTCAAATCCAAGCGACGGCGCGAAACGCATGGCGCCCGAGCGCGCGTCCGTATCCGACAGCGCGATCCACATCGCGCATGCTCGTCTGCCCGGACGGTGGGGGCCATCATTTCCGTACGCGTCGTCTTGGTGGAAGGGCGTCCCGTCGTGCCTGCCAGGCAGCTTGAGGATCGCCGCGCCGCCGATACACTTTAGGCCGCGGTCCTCTGCAGGCAACACCTGCCGCGCGAGCGCCAGTCCATGCGTCTCCGACCATTCGCGCAGCGTCGGTGGCAACGTCTCGGCCGTCGCCCAGATGCGATAGCCGCCCTTTTCGAGCTCGCCACGAGCGGCGTCCACCTCCGCACGCAGAGCGGCTACTTGGGTCGGCGTGCACGCCTGACGCACGACGATGTAGCCGGATTCGACGAAGGCCTGCCGCAGCGTGACCATCGTGAGGTCGAGCGCGCCGATCCGCCACGAGCGTGTGGCGACGAAACAAAAGCTCGCACGACCTTTTCAACTGTGAGTTGGCATGTGGTGCCTTCACGGGTTGCGGACGCCGCAAGCTCTGGCTACAGCCGTTTCACTCAGAGCTGAGTTTTGTGTATGTTCAACAGAAACGCAACCGCCGGAAACGCAATCACTTTCTGAAGAAAGAAAGCGCGCTTGCGGGAAGCGAGCGCTACTCCTCCAGAAGGATGTCTATGCTCGTGACGTGGGACCTGAACGTGGCGCTGTGGGTCGTCCTGCATGTCGCAGTGAACGTGCTCAACCCACCAGCGCTGGTGATGCTGGCGGGCAACGCGCTCTTGCTCCTCCTCAACTTGAACGCCGTCGCGGCGGTCGGCACGTCCAACACGCCCTCGTGGGTGTTCCTCATCCTTGCCCAGCAGATATTGACTGTCTTGCAATACGGAGGGATTGTGCTCAATGGGATTTTTTCCTTTTGCGGCAACTGGACCCGTCGATGTCTCTGATGTTGGCCGTTCTCTCGGACCATCGAGCAGGTGGAGATCCTGCGCGCGCGCGCGCGCATGAGAAGCAAGAAGGCGTGCATGAAATGGGCGTCGAGGATATGTTCTCGCGCATCTGCAGCGTAAAATGAGCACGCATGTGACGCTTGCGATGACCTCAGTGTACTCCGTGCCTTAGTGGACTCCGTGGCTTGGGGGCTTGGTGACCTCAGCGTATTCGCCGTTCGTCAAAGTCGGTCGTTGCGACGTGATGTGACGTGATGTGCTGTTCTGCTGCGTGTGTAAAAGCGTACAGCGTGTGCGTACGTGTGTGTTTCGTAACGGTTGTACGAGGGCGCGACTCGGGATTAAACTCGGGAGCAACTTGCTCGGGAGTGGGAGTGAACTCGGGAGTAATTTCTGACTCATCCCTGCCGCGGTCCAGGAGGGATTGGTACGCGGCTCCTTGTAGTGGACTGTGTGCACATCCACAACGTGCAAATGGTTCACGTGCTGTGACACCAGAGCCCGCGCCGCCTCTGGGTGCAACCTTGGGGTGCAACGTGCATCAGTGTAAGACTGTCAAGGGAAGACTGTAAGTAACGCCATACGCAGCGTATTGAGCATTTTCGTATTACGTTTTTTTGACTCGCATTACAATTGTACACTAATGAGCGAACAAGTAATGCGTATTGCGTGGTCTGGTTCGGTGGTTGTGGTTTCTTCGCGAGGACTTTTGCGGAATTCGGACGGCGGTCACAGCTTTGTGCGCACCGATAACTAAATAGATTTATGAGCCGAGAAGTTATGCGACGTCGGGGAAAAAATGCGACGTCGCGCCGCTGCCCGCGCAGCTCACGGCATTGCAACGGCGCGTGGGTGCGCTCGGATCATCACAGCAGCAGCAGCAGCAGCAGCAGCAGCAGCAGCAGCAGCAGCAGCACCAGCACCAGCACCAGTGGCCGCACCAGCGGCACCAGCACAATTGCACCAGCATCAGCACCAGCACAGCAGCAGCACAGTGTCGAAGATGGCACCGCCAGAGGCAACGCGGCAAGGCACCACGGCAAGGCGACGACGACGACGACGATGAGACGCCCCGCTGAACGACTACTACCACTCCCGGGCGTACCTCAGTGTGCGTACCGGGGCTCCTCCTCTGTGTTCGCAGCCACGTCGGCGAAGGCACACGCGCAGCCCGCACGATGCCCACTTGGACGACGAACTCTTTGAACGCAGACACCTGGCCCGGGGGGTTGGGCAGGGAGGACGTAGGACGATAAGCGAGCGGAGCTTTACTCGGTCCGACTGATCCCCTGCGGATCGGCGGCCGATCGAGGACCTGACCTCGAAGCTCCGCCCCAACTCCGAACCTACCCTTTTTTTCTTTTCACCTGGCCCGGGGGGTTGGGCAGGGAGGACGTAGGACGATAAGCGAGCGGGGCTTTACTCGGTCCGACTGATCCCTTGAGGATCGGCGGCCGATCGGGGATTTGACCTCGAAGCCCCGCCCCAACTCCGAACCTGCCCTTTTCTTTTTTTGTGTGCCAACTGGGCACCATCGGCGAGGGACGAGGGATTTGTTGACCTTCGCCGGCACGAGCCGCGGCGATGATGAGGTTTATTTTTTTCCCTCGAGCCGTCGCGCGATCCTTGGCACACTGCCCGCCGCGCGGCGCGCGTCTCCTCTCCCACGCCCACTGCGCCTGAGTCAACATGTCACTTGCCACGGAGGGGTATCTGTAACCAGTCTTCGACACGCGGGGAGCGCCGGCCTGTGCCCCACCACTTCGAGCGGGTGGGCTCGCAGATCACCGGTTGCTCTAACCTTTACCCGCTTAACGCTTCCCAGAGCGTGTCTAAGATTCGGTTGCAGCTCTTCACTGTGTCCTGTTTCACTGTTAACAAGAAAGCCCATAACTAAACGGATGCCCATTTGCGTCAGCATCGCTGTGCGCTCTATGCGTGGCCTCCTCGGGCTGCCCCTGGTGCTGCTTCACCTTCTGCACGCAGCATCGCTTGCTGTCATCGATCAGGAACAGCAGCAAAACTTCAGCATATTGCGCAGTGCATATGTCGATGCCCTCTTCCAGAGGAGATCCGCTTTCAATACGACCTGTTCAGAAACCGAGGTGCATCACAAGGAGGGCAGCTACTTCGTGTGCTCCCTTCTGTCTCGCAACAAGACAACCGAGGAGCACACAGCTGGACGCGTACGACCAATTTGCTTGGTCGTTTCGGTAGGTATCGGTGGAATCTGGAACTTGGAGGACATGCTCGCAGCTCGCAGCTGCACCGTTGTTGCGTTTGATCCGACCAAGGAGATGAAGACGGTGCACCAGACGCACGCGCGCGCCAAACGGAATGTGCACTTCCATTACTTGGGCCTCGGCGCCAGTCCTGATGTGGAGACGACGCTGGCTGCAGCCAAGGTAATCACGAGGCTAGGTTTGAAACCATACGGATCGCTCGACACCCGCGTGATAGTTCCGTTGGCCGAGATCTTCCGGATCGCACGCGAGACGGTGGCGCGCTCTGCAGGCGGCCACGATTTATTGGAGGTCGATGCCGATCGCTACAACCAGACCATCGACTTGCTCAAGATTGATTGCGAGTGCGTATGCGGGAGTCGGATGTAGCGCCGCGCACGCACGCGCAAAGAGCTGCACTCTCCCCCCCCCTTTCTCCCTCTCCCTCTCTCTGTCTCTGTCTCTGTCGCGCGCTTCCTTGATCCTCGCCTCTGCATGCAGCTCTCGCGTCATCTGCTTCATGGATCACACTCATCGAGACTTGTGTCGCATGGATGGCGCAGAGGCTGCGAGTGGGACGCTTTTGAGGATCTCGTCGCTCGCACTCCTCACCTGCTTCGCGGGGTGAAGCAGATCATTATCGAGCTGCATATGCGAGCTGGAATCAGCGAAGACGCGATCCCGTCGCCACTGCAAGAGGCTTCGTCTTGGTTTGATAGCTTCTTCATCAACCGCACACAATATGCTGGATGGCACATGTCGACGGGATTTGGGCTGATTGCGCCGCAGCAGTTCGACACGCTGATGCACCACCTCCTCATCGACCATGACTTTCGAGTGGCGCATGCTGTACAGCACTCCGGCCAAGCGGGAGGGCGTACAATGAAATACAACCAGCCACCGCCGGGGCTGCGCGAGGCGGGCTTCCCAATCAACAAGTTCTGCTGCGTCGAGATGACGCTCGTGCGCGAGCACGACTAAGGGTTCCGAAGCGTAAGCCTTAGGTCGGTGTGTAAGGTTGGCGGCGCTTCGGGATTAGCCCCAGAGGAACCGCCCCCGAAAGCATGCGAAAGGTGCCCTCTTTTTCTTTACCTGGCGATCTTAGCTTGAAGCTTCGCGGGTGCCCAGGCATGCCCAGGACGGCTTTTCACCGGTAGCCCAAAATTGCAATTTAACGCGAACGTGAACGTGAACCGGTAAAAAGACACCGGGGGGAGCCGGGACACACACGAGACACACGGAACACGCGGACGCACAAAGGCACACAGACCACACAGACGAACCTCACAACCATCGAAACCCACCAACAACACACACCCCGCCGCGGCTTCGGCACGTCAGCGCGACGACCGAAGCCGCGGCCGACTCAACAGCCGCAGGCCCGGAGCCGACCGCTCCCCGCGGTCGACTCAGAAGAGGCCGCCCCCAGCGAACGTGAACCGGTAGCCCACTGTTCACAGTCCGTGTCCGCGCTACAAAGACCGCGGCGGTCGGCGGTCCACCCGCGGCGGCCCAGCGCCTGTGCGCCCTTGGCAAGAACACAGCAGCAGCAGCGGCAGGCATGGACTCGGACCTTGAATGGATTAAGGAGGGGGCAGAGCGCGGCGAGGTTGACGCAGTGCAGGCGGCGCTCTCTGCAGAGTTTGAGGGCTGGCCGGCCGCATACCCAATCGACCTCACACACGACATCAACGTCGCTCGCTTCCTGCGAGGGCACGGCGGCCAGGCGTCGAGAGCGATCCCCGTGATGATCGGGGCGGTGCGTTACCGATCCGAGCTCTTCAACGAGCCGGCCGTGCGCCAGATGCGCGAGACCATTGGCCAAGGCACGTTCGCGGATCCTTTGCACGTGCCGCACTTTGACGAGCTGCAGGACATCCTGCCCAACCGCTGCGTACCGGGTGCGGCGGCCGGCGCGCTGCCGCTCTCCGTTTCGCCCATCCGGCAGGCGGACTTGATGATGCTCGCAGACGGCGCGAATGCTGAGCGCGACGCCAAGTTCGACCTGTTCTTCCGGTGCACGCTCGAGCAGCGCGCGCTCGTGCTTCACAACCTGAGCGTTGCGCAGCGACGCATGGTCAAATTCTACGAGATCCGCGACTTCAATGCGGTCTGGGTCTCGGAGCTGATGCGCCACGGGCAGTATCTCCTCTCGAGGGTGAGTCCTGCCTGATGTATCTCGAGAGGAGATATGCCACCGAGATACCACCTCGGGCAGTATCTCCTCTCGAGGGTGAGTCCTGCCTGATGATGGGCACGATTGCACGGAGCCTATGGGCTCGAGAGACGATGCACCGAGTGCCGCTGATCTGCACACCGAGTGCCGCTGATTTACCTCTGAGAGGCTCTTCTCCGCTTCAGATGCGCGTCTTGATGGGCACGCTGCAGAGCCATTACCCCGAGATGCTGCACCGCGTCGTGATCGCGCATGCGCCCTCATCGTTCTCGCGCCTGTTCTCGCTCATCTCTCCGGTGCTCAACGAGCGAATGCTTGCGAAGGTGGGATGGCGACTGATTGCCACCGGCATGCCACGGATGGCCACCGACTGCAAGTGACGGGCTGCGTATGCTTGTGAAGGTGGCCGTCCTGCCGGCGGGCACGCCCTTCGAGACGCTCTACAGCAACGTCGACGCGCTCGCCATCCACTCGTGGCACAGCCTCCTCCGGCGCACGGTGGATTGGACGAGGCCACTTGAGATCGGATACGGGGCTCTCGAGGCGACCACTCAATGGCTCGAGGCGGGCGATGCGCTCGTGTGGACTGTACGGCTGATGCAGGTGTGAAGGCCACTGATGACCTCTGAGGCATACCACTGAGTGCCACTGATGACCACTGATGATTGCGCTCGAGGACCGGAACGGCTCCTGCAGGGCACCGTCACCGTGCGCCTGCGCTTCGTGCCAGCCGCCTTCGTTCCCAGCAGCGCCCAGAACGGCGCGTATGCCCATATTCGGGAGACTGCTGAGGACCTCGTCGCGGGCGCTGAGAGCACCGGCCAGTACGTGGCGAGCGAGCGCGGCGTGCTCTGGCTGTGCGTGGACAACGCGGCCAGCTGGGTGACGAACGCCCAGGCGACCGTTGAGCTGTGCCACACCGCGGCGCCCAGTACGGCGCCAGTCGCCGAGGGCGCGATGACGACTGTGGATTTGGAATGAGGGCCGGGCGCCGTACTGGGCGCGATGACGACGGTGGATTTGGAATGAGGGCCGGCGCCGTACTGGGCGCGATGACGACGGTGGATTTGGAATGAGGGCCAGAGAGGCCTGAGAACAGTGGAAGCTCCATGTACAGTGCTTAGGTGGAGAGGCCAATTGGGAGAGGCCCGAGCGAAGGCCGTAGCGCCGAGACGCGGGCTAGCGACGGGCGGGCGGCGGGGCGACGGGCGTCGTGGCTCGTGCTGCCGCTCGGAAGTCGGATAGCGGAGCGTAAGCGTATACGGGTGGTTTTCGGTCTACACCGTGATGCGTAAATTGTGTATTACAAGAAAGTTGCCGCCGCCGAGACATGAGCGCCGAGGGCCGAGGCCGAGCGCGCGCGAGCAGCCCACAGCTCAGCCATCCAGCGGACAGCGGTCAGCAAGTGCCTCCATCGGAACTATGGAGCGGGCGGCATGCGCACAAGCAGCGCCGTCACGTTGTCCTTGGCATGGCGCATGTGGACCGCCTCATGGACCATCTCTTTGAGACACCCCTCCTCGGTCGCGCCCTCCCGCTCCTTGATGAGGGCGGCATGCGCCTCCCTCGTGAGGGCTGAGGCGGCGGTAGGCTCATCGAGCGCCGTGGCGAGCACCTCCCGGCGTCGATCCATCGCACAGAGGCGGGCATGGAGCACCTCGATCGCCTCAGAGCTCGTCCACGCCTTCCAGAAGCCGTCCGAGGCCATCAGCACGAAGCGCTGCTCCAAGCCCACCGCAAACGAGGTCACATCTGGCACGGCGCTGATGCCCTCCCCTTTGGCACTCTCGCCTTTTCGGAGGCGTTGTTTCACAAGGCGATCGCCGAGCGACCGTGTGACCTCGAGCATCCCGCACACGCGCCCGTGTTCGATGACGCCGCCGGCCACCTCGATCCGCCGCCGCTCCTTTGGATCCGTCGCCACGTGATCCTTGGAGAGCGCGATGGCGCGCACGGCCGGCGCAGCACAACTCGGAGCCGTAGCGAGCGTCTTGGTCGACGTGCCTGCTGCTGCGTCGGCGGTGGCCGCGGCCGGCTCGACGCACGCGAACGCTCGTGAATCTCCCAAGTTTGCCACGTACGCGCGAGCGGGCGTGCAGCGCCGGTCAACCAGCATCCCAATGACGCAGCAGCCATCATCCACGAGCGGCAAAACCTCGCGCTCGCAGGTTGTGAAGGCTGCCTTGATTGCGTCTTTGATTGCGATGGAGGCCTCGATGCCGGAGGCCTCGATGTCACGAATGCCCTCGGCGATGAGAGCGGGCAATCTCGTAGCTGCCAGCGCGGCACACTGGGCTCCGCCGTGGCCATCGATGACTGCATGCCACGTTGCCAAGCCGTCAACATCGAGCGCAACGTTGTAGACGGCCACATCCTCGAGTGCTTGTTTGCGGCCCTTGGAGTAGTATACTGCGGCTCGTAGGGGGCACTTGAATTGTAAGCACCCGAGGCGTGCACGCTTGGGTGGCGGGTCGTGTCCAGGTTCGTCGGCGCTGCTCGCCATCGCGAATATTCATTCACATGCACAAAAACTGCACACAAAAACGTGCACATCAAGACATGATCAAGAGGGCAATTTAGAAGGGCGTTCGTGTGTTAGGTATGTTTCGGTTAAAGGTCAACCCTTTCGCATGCTCATGGGGTCCGTCTGCCCTCAAATCATCGCAGTGCCCAACGCTCGCGTGCCAATGCGCAGCCACAGAAGATTCTGGAACCGAACTCGCGCATCTTTCTTGCAGAGCTGCGCCACTGCTATGGGGACATTCTTACCGGCCATTCTGCCGTACTCTGTCCTGCCGTATGGCGTAAGGGAATGGCGATCCTGCAACTCCTTGAAAAACGGAGCCAATATCGTGTTGCAGCACTCATGACGGAGTTTGCTGCCCCACTCCATGAAGAACCCGACAAGATCGATCGCTCTCAGAAAGCGCTCGCGTGCACCTTCAAGTGCCTTGCACTCGCTTCCTTCGATGTCCATCTTCAAAAAGACCGGGCCGCTGATGGGCGGCAGTGAGTCCAGCTGGATGATTGGATAGTTTGGATGGTTCAGCTCGTCACTCGATGCATTCTCATGGTTTCGCATGCTGAATCCACCCTTATTCTCGCCCGTCGAGGGGTCCGTCCAAGTCGACCATCCGGGCTTCGCTCCAACTGCGATTGGGAAGAGTCGCACGTTGTTCTCGAGCGAGTTGGCGATGAGCGAAGACTGCAGGTGCGCAGCGTTCATGGGCATGAGCTCGAACGCGTAGACGGGATGGCCGTCCGCTGCTGCAGGCAGCGTGTACGACCCAATATTGGCCCCGATGTCCAGGAGCGATGCCTTGTGCCGCCGCAAGGTCAGCAGCATGTCATTGACAGCGGCACACTCATAGCAACCTTGTTTATGAATGTCAGCGCTGATGCGAGTGTCAACCTTTGGCATATAAGTGCACATTTTCCAGTACACGTCCAGGACGTGAGCGTCGGCCCATGAGCAGTTGATGTGCCTGATAGCCAGAACTGCAAGCGCTGCAAGCTGCAGTGTCATGACTGTGTACAATAGTAGAAGCGGCGCGATCGAAGACACCGATCACTTTCACAGAGAGATTTCCGCGCGACGCGCGCTTATGACCGGTTCCGTACTGCACTGTACCGCACTGTACTAGTTCTGGTTCAAAAACAATGGTGGAGCCGGGACACGTAAGGTGTGTGTATTAAGAGACGGGACACGGGACAAGAGACGGCCAATGGGGCGCGCGCGCGCGCGGCGCGCGAAAGCGTGCACCTCATTTTGAAAAAGATTGGGGACAGAGACCCGTACATCACCGTCCTCTCGCGAGACGTGACGCGGACGAAAACGCCCACGACCACGCAGGACTAATTATTTGGCCAATCGGAAATCTCGTTGAGGAAAAAGCGAGCGTCCGATCCCTCTTCATTACTTCGAATTAACGCGCTTGATGAAGGTTCCCTCCTTCCCGAGGTGCGCGCCATGGCCGAGCGAGGGGAGGGGATGCGCCTCCTCGCGGCGACCGGAGACGTCTCCGCCATGATGGAGCACCCCTGCGCCGCTGACGTCGCCAAAGCTCTGACTGAGATGCCGTCCGCGTCCATGGGCGCCTACTGCAGTGATGCCGACGGCGGCGCGCCGTCCGGCCTCGGCCTCACCACCGCAGATTATATTAAGTCGCAGCGAGCTTCGCAGCGCGGACGGTGGCAGATCGATGCGCACACGCTCGGTGTGCTCGAGAGCGTCTACCAGCGCGACGCTTACCCCAACCGGCTGCTGCGTCAGCGGCTCAGCGAAGCCCTTGGCGCGTCGCCCCGGCAAGTGCAGGTGTGGTTCCAGAACCGGCGCGCCATCGAGCGCAAGGCGAGCGGTGGCTCGTCGCTGCCCCAGCCGGAGAATGCACGCCGTGGTGCGGGCGGCGGCGGCTCGCAATTCGCGCACGCCATCGCGCACAGCCACGCGAACGGTAACGGCGATGACGACGACGACGACGACGACGACGACGACGACGACATCGGTGGCCGCCGCCCTGTCGGCTACGACGAAGTGGAGGGCAGGCCGGCGCACACGAGTGGCGTGGTGGCATCGTCCGTGGTGGCATCGTACGCCACGACGGACGCGGGCAGCTCGCCCGGCGAGGGCGATCCTTCTGCACACGAGACGCTTCACCTACAGCGTGCTGCACAGCAATTCAGCGCCATCGAGAACAACTCCGAGGCGCGCGCGGGGGGGGCGGCGGCGGCGGCGGACGCTGCTGCACGGGCGGCCGCACACGCCGCAGTAGACCGGTGCGCCGCGAGCATGCGCTCACTCTCCGAGGACGGTGCTCCCCACATCGCGTCTTCCGGTGTCGTCGCGGTCCAACTGAGCAGTGCGATGTGTGGGAATGGGAGCTGTGGGAATGTGAGCGCGGGCAGCAACCTGTGGGCACAGCGTACGTATAGTCGCGACCGGCGCCTGTCACGCGAGGACGCGGCGGCCTCGCGTGACGAGAGCTTACCCACCGAGAGGAGCGCGGCCCTGCTCCTCCTCTCCTCCTCCCGGGATAGCCGAACGTACGGGACCGATGTGGACGGGTGGGACGAGGACTTCGATGAGGACAGCATGGCCGGGGGCTATCCGATCACCCGGGGGCTCTCCGATGCCTCCGCCGAGCCCGGCTCCTCTCGCGAGGGTGGCCGTGGCGGCAGCACCGGGCCCATGCATCCCCGGGTGATGCCGCCGCCCCTTCCGACTCCGAGTGGCATCGGCGAAGGTCCGCAGGCGCTCGACCCTTGCGATCTGCGCTCACTACAACGCAAGCTCGTGCCGGCAGACTTTGCCTACCCGCTGCCGCGCCTGCACCTGCTCGATCAGCTGCCGTACCATCAGCTGCGCTTCCACCTGACGCAGAGCCACATCTCGCAGCAGCAGCAGCTTCAACTGCAGCAGGAGCACGAGCAGCAGCAGCACGAGCAGCAGCAGCCGCCGACGGCCGGCGCCGGCGCCGCGTGGGTGCATCCGCCGGGTGAAGTGGATGTGCGGCGGATGCACCCTTCACATCCACTTCACGGTGCATCCGCCGCGTGGGTGCATCCGCCGGCGTCTGCGCACAGCACCACCCCGTCGCGCTTGCGCCCACCGGAGGCGTGTCTGGGCGACAGCGGAGAGCGCGGCAGTGGTAGGGGCGGGGGCGGCCGAGAGGGCGGTGGCGGTCTGGCTTCGCTGCTCAGCGCGTCACGCGAGGCGAGCCGCGGCAGCGCGGCGGCGTCGCTACTGCTGAGTGCCTCACGCCAGGCCAGCCGCGGCGGCGGGTTGGCATCAAGGGGGGGGGAGGCGCCGATGGGAGATCGGAGCAGATCGCCGGCAGCGGCGGACTCATGGCGCGGCGGAGCATGCAACGGCAACGGCAACGGCAACGGATGCAACGGCAACGGCGTCGCTGGCTCCGCTGCCATGTATAGCGCTGCCGCCGCCCAGCCTCAGAGTCCGATGGACCTCGACTGCCCGGCACTCCATGCGGCCGCGTTGACGGCCTTTGCGCGCCAGGCGAGCCACGGCTTTGGAGGCCGCGTCGAGGACGGCAGTGAGGCACACCCGCCACATGCGTTTTCCGTGGAGGTGTGAGAGCAGCGAGCTGGAGCGGAAAGAGGCAGAGAGGCCGAGAGGCGGAGCGGAGAGAGGCAGAGAGCAGAGCACGGAAAGGCACCGAGCCCACACCCTGGCGCATGCACAACCCACTTACCTTCAAACCGATTGAACCAGCCTGGAACCAGCGTACCTTTCCCTAGTATTACCCTTACTCTGTGATGATACTGTGGTGCCCGTGGTATCGCATGTGTACAGTCATCCATGTTCCATGCCATCTCTCTGTGTGAACGCATGCTCTCGTGTCGCGCATGCCGACCCGACGCTGCCATGGATGCGGGGCCTTGCACATATTATGGCCATGTGCACATCTCCGCATTGTGGTCCATGCGAACGTGAAACCGTGCGCGGAATATGGTAACATAGTATGAACGCGAGATATGCCATGTGTGTGTTGCATGCTGCGGAGAAGATCTGCGATCTCCCCGATCTGTCGCACTGTTGCGCGGCTGGGGGGTAGCAGGATTTCAGATCGCAAATTACACACATCTCTCGTGTAAACGCGATGGTGCTGGGTCTCTTACTACGGAGGGGGTGGCGCCAGCCGCAAACCCACTCCTAAGGCATTACAAATGTGTAGAACGTACGGTGAACGGCCGTTCGGGGGGAGAGCAAAGTTAAGTGAAGAAGAATCACCATCATTCACAACTTAATACAGAACAATTTGGAAGTGTGTACCGGTGTTTCGTGTGTGTCCCGGCTCACCCCGGTGTCTTTTTACCGGAACATGTGTGTCCCGACTCCCCCGGTGTCTTTTTACCGGAACATGTTTAGAAACCATGCACAGAAACCTAACAAGTTCTGCATGCCGAACCCAGCACAACCCTCCGAACCCGGTCGCTCGTTTGGCTCCGAGAGCAATAAGGAATGCCAGCGGGCTTGATTGTTGCAGCATCCGTGGTACGAAACACAGTGGGTACCAGCGGTGCAAAGTTTGACGGTGTCCGCGGCGACAACTCAAGAGTTGCGCTGCACGAGCTCCCGCCCTCTCTGCCGCCGCCTCCGTTTGTGAACCTCGCCGCGCTCACCATGGCGGCGTCTTCACCACCGCCTCTGATCGAATCCTCATCGTCGTCGACGCCGCCGTCGCAAATGACGGCTCGACGTGAGCTTTCCGCGACGCCACCCGACAAGCCTGCACGCGAGGCCAAGCGGGCAAGGCGGCCGGGCAGCCGGCGCATGCCGCCACCTGCGTCCGCCACGAGCAGCGGCACGGCGGCGTGGCCCTCCATGTGGCATGTGCTCGTGGGCGCGGCGCTCCTCGCCTTCTTTGTGCGCGGCTGCCTGTACAGCCTTGTGGGTGAGGGTTTGAGTGACCTGCTGACCGCGGCCGCTGCGGTGCTCGCCGCCCTCGTGGTTGCGGATGTGCTGCACCCGATCGCGCGCAGCCTGCGCGTCGCCTTCGCGGAGCTCGCTGCGCGCGCCCGATGGATCGTGCGCGCCGTGAGGGCGTTGTTGAGGGGCGAGCCCATGCCCAGTTTGGAGCAGGAGGCGGATCGGATCCGGTGCGAGATGGAGACGGCGGGCCTCGTCGATCGTGGATGGTGAAGAACAGGAACTGGCGACGTTTGTGTGTCGTAGCCACTCGAAAAAGGGATCTGAACAGGAAGATGTTGGACCTGAGAGCGCGCGCTCTATCACGAGAGGCTCAGCCACGCGCGCGGCGCTCCGCCGAGACGCGAGCGGAGGCGCGGCACTCCGCCGCCATTTGGCCGCATCCGATCCGGACCCGTGCGCGTCGACCGCGTCCACGTCGCTCGTCGGTCGCCTTAACCACTCGATTTACACTACGAAGTCGCCTTTGGTCCTTCTCGTCTGACGGACGAACCGACAATGGAGTGTGATCGTCAGAACACAGAAGGACACGTATCTGTCTATACGAAAAAACGAGCGGACTGGGTCTAGGCTTCCTTGCAGCCCCTTTTTCCTCATGGAGTCATGGTGGAATGGGGTCACACCTCTGGGTCATGCACTCGCATGTCAATCGCGTTCGGGTGTTAGAATAGAATGGAATGTGAGAACATGACTAAACTCGTTCCGGGTGTCTTCCGATGGAGTTGGCGATCGGTCGGCTCCTTTGCGTGCACACGGCGTCTTTGAGATACACTGCCACGCGCTCAACTCCAATCATCTCGCGCTCTCTCAGCGCGGCAGCTTCTTCTTCCGAGTGCCCTTATGCCGTTTTGGGCATTGCGCGTGGTGCACCACAAAAGGAGGTCAAGGCACGGTTCTACCTTCTCGCGAGGACGATGCATCCTGACATCGTGCTGCAGCAGGAGGGTGTGGACGCGGAAGCGGCGCACGCATCGTTCGTGGCCGTGTCGGCCGCTTTCGAGGCCGTCCTGGACGAGCTGGAGGCGGATGCGGCCCTCGGCGCTGGGCGTACGACTGCCCCCAGTGCTGCAGCTCGCGGGGGCGGCGCGAAGCCACGCAAGCGGCGAACATCCACGGTGAAAGACGCGAGTGGCGTGCGCCATAAGAGCCTGGGCGAGGTGCTTTGTGAGGTGCTCCGAGAGGACCCGTCGTCCGCGCGCCACGTGTGGGAGGACGTCGTCGCGCAGCAGTGCGAGGTGCGGGAGACAATGCTCGATGAGCTCTTCCGTGCGTGCGCGTCGAATGGCGAGGGCCTACCCGGCGCGCTTGCCATCCTGCGCGATGCGACGCGACGTGGCCTCGTCAGCACGCGCGTGCGCGAGGCCGCCATGGTGAGCTTGATCAAATGGTGCAAGGAGGACGCCGACTCGTTCCGAGCGATCCTGGCGGAGGTGAACGAGCAGGAGAAGACACCCGAGACGATCGAGATGCTGAGCAACGCCAACTTCCTGTACTCGGGCTACGCGGACGGCTACAATATCAAGAGGTGAGAACCGTGGCGGCGCGGCGCAAACTCCAGTTTTCCAGTGAAATCAACACAGAGAAGCACGCCATCCCAAGTCGCTGTCGCGACTCAGATGTCAACATTGTGACCCATCGGAGCTCATCGGAGCTCATCGGGCAAAGATTCGGCCCGGAGCTCATCAGAGCTCATCGGGCAAAGATTCGGCGCCCGCCGCGGGCCCCGCCCTGTGCGGTGAGCGGTGCGTCCCACGTTGGACCAATTAAAGTTAGAATACCACAGCAAAGAATTGTTTGTTTTCATCCATAACAACACCCCGAGGACGTCGATAACCACGATGCCCTCGCTGAAAGCGACTGCAACCTGAGAGGCCAGCGCCACAGGGATGCGCCTTTGCGCGCGCCGTCGCGCGTCAGGTGCGCAGGCCCGCCCCTCGCCCTGACCCGTGTGTGACCCCTCTTGAGCGCTGAGGGCTCGTGTTGGCTGTTACGGGGTACAGTCCGCTACCTCGGGATTCGGGACTACCGCATCACGTGATAAGCGTTGTCAGTACAGTGAGTTCTCTGTTCAGGTCTCGTTCACAAACTTGTACAACGCCTCAACGCGCACCTTGAGTTGCGCCTCGTTGACCAGATCGATAAAATACGGTGTACCCTCGTCCCGATTGAACTCGTCCTTAGCGAAATCATTGTTGTCGATGTCCGTCACCAGGATGTATAGAATCCCCTTGAAATCTCCCGGTGCGCCGGCAAAGGCTTTGGCTTCGGTGATGACCTTCTCCGAGTACACCAGGTCGATGGCGGCGTACTCGAGGTTCGGCCACGACCGGAGCAAAGCAAAGAAGGCGCGCACTTCCTCGATTGAGCTGCGCCTCCAAGTTTGCCACCCGTCAGGACCAGATAGGCAAGCCTCCAACATGGGGAGCTTGGTGAGGTTTGGACAAGCCGTCTTCGCGTGTTTGAGTGCGGCAACCATAGATTTATTCAGGACCAGATGCGAGTACTCGCATTCGTGCTGGTCATGTCGGTCATGTCCCCCCAGGAGTCTCCACGAGAGCTCCTCCAGCCCCGGGCAAGATGAGACAATGTCGAGCAGTGTCTGCGATGAGGGCTTGACGCGGACCGAGAGCGTTCGCAGAGTAGAGGCAACAGTTGCAAGCGAGAAGGCAGGGAGAGGCACTGTCTCGCTCCCGTAATCGTCCATCGGAAAAAAGAAAGTCGCCACTAGGAACATCGATTTCAGTGCCGTTGTCTTTGACAGGACCAGCTTGAAGTTGTCCACAAACACGGTCATCTTCGCGGCTGCTTCGATAGCGTCCTTCGAGTAGCCCATTCCACCATGACTCCATGGGTTAGTGGCCCACAAGTTGTCCTCATCGAAGGTGAAAAACGGGATCTGAGAGGCTGGCACACAGCGGCGTTTCACCGCCGACCGGGTGGTGAAATGAGCCGGGCGGCTAGGATGCGAAAAATACTCGTATGGTGAAATGTCAATGTGCTCCATGCTGCTGAGCGCGGCGGCGGCATGGGCTTTCATCTCCTTCGACACGCGTGGCAGGACGACGCAAAGCCCCGTCATGCCAGTTAGCGTCAGGATCTGGTGGATCTCGTCGGCGGCCAGGCGATCGAAAGGGGACTCCATCGTGGTGCGGCCGACACAAGTGCGGGACGGATCGACGAACCAGAAGTCAGGAAACTTCAGAGTTGTCGAGAGTGGTAAGGGCGGTGACTAGCAATAAAACACTCCGTGTCCCTCGGCGCCGCCCATAACGCAGGAGTTGGGGTGCGGGGGGGATGGACCTTCATACTTGTACCTGTCCCACGACATGAATGTGTGCACCATCCAGGCCATGGAGCCATGGCTGGTTGCTCTCGAGCGCATCACCCAGTGGGATATTCGGCCACCTCCTCTTCCGGTCTGCATTCTGCCGCATCTGCTCCTTGGCGACAAGGAGAGCGCGCACGACCTGGCTGCGCTGCGGCAGAACGCGGTGACTCACGTGCTCTGCTTGGCCACGGATTCGAGCCTTTCCAAAGAGCAGCTCGAGGCGGCGGGCATCGTCTACCACCACATTGCAGCCCTCGATCCGGCCGGTGACGACTTGCTGCCGCACGTGGAAGCGGCCTCCGAGTACGTCTCTGGGGCGCGTGACGCCGGTGGCCGCTGCCTGATTCACTGTCATGATGGCATCGACAGGAGCGGCTTGCTCGCCACGGCGATGTTGATGTTGCACGAGCGGCTGCCCATCGTTGAGGCCGTTCGACGCTGCAAGCTCGCCCGCGGCGTCGTGCTCGAAAACGAGAGCTTCCGCACTCAGCTCTGCTGCTTCGCGCAGCGCCACGGCCTGCTGGGCGACGAGCCCGATCCGGAGAGTGTTCGTATGCCCGGACCAGAGGATCAGACTTGGCAGCGGCGCGGCAAGTGGGAGGCCTTCTACTCGGGCCTCTTTCGGCCACACTTGGAGTCGGTCCCCGACAGGCCCCCACCGATTGAAGCGCTGCCGTGGCGCTCCAAGTCCGCCACACCCGAGCTGCTCACATGGATTCATCAAGGGCGACTGCCCACGACGGCGCGTTGCGTCGAGCTCGGATGCGGTACTGGCGAGAACCTGTGCGCACTCGCCCGTGCCTCGGCCTTCGCGCTCGGGATCGACGTCGTCGCGGCCGCGGTGACCGCCACGAACGCCGCTCTCTCTCTCGCCAAGTTGACGAACGCCCACGCGGTCGTTGCCGACATCCTCTCCATGCGCGCTGTCGTGGGCGCATACGGCAAGGGAATCGGCACGACGGCACGGGAATCGACGAAGTTGACGAAGCGCTGCGACGGAGGCGGCGGCGGTATGCCCGTTGAGATTGCGCCCTCGGACGGCGGTGGCATGGCCTTTGACTTCGCACTCGATGTGCAAACATTCCATTGCGTTCGAAAGGTGGACCGAGTTGCCGCGGCGCTCGCTTATGAATCCCTCCTGCGACCGGGCGGCACGCTATTGATGCTGACGGGCAATGCGGACGAGCCCGTCGAGAGGGGGCCGGAGCGCCTCACGCGCGCAGAGGTGCAGGCGGCCTTTGACGGGACGGAGCTGCGGCTCGAGCGCCTCGAAGCGTTCCGATTCGAGTGGACGGACGCATACCGCCGCCAACCATTCGACGAGCCGCCGCTCGGATGGCTCTCGGTGTGGACTCGACGCGCTCCGGTGCCTTTGGTTAGGAAAGGATCGTAGCGTAGCAAATTTTCCCACAGGAACTTGATGAATCCCCTCATCAAATGCTTCCAGACAGTTTCAAATCATACTTTGCGACGCACCTCGAAGGAGCGCTCGACGTGCGCTTGTGGCTTCACCAGCATTGGCACGCCGCCGATGACGCTGGCGGCGACGCGCGCCAAGCTCGAGGAAGCGACGCGGCGCGAGTCTGCGGCCTTGGGACTCACCTCGAGCGCCAAGCGCCTCCCGCCCGCCCGCATTATTGGCCAGGGGCGCCCCGACACCGGCGCGGTCGTCGGCGTTACCGACCCGGCGCGCACAGGCACGTCGGCCTCGGACTCGTTGCTGAAGTCGTCCGCCGTCCAGCTCAAGCCCCTGCTGCGCCTGCACCGCGAGCTCGCACGCGAGGGCGTCATCGAGCTCGTGGACGCGGCGTCCGAACTCGACTCTCGCTCGCTTGCATCGCGCTCGCTCACCGCAAGCCCGACCCCGCTCCCGTTGGCCATCGAATTGCCGCGGACGGGGCAGCCGCTGCAATCGTCCAAGTCGAGCCCCATACTCAAGAACTCGCCGCGCGCTCCGCTCTCGATGGTCGACGGCTTGCTCGAGCGCGCCGTGACCGCCATGCATCGCGAGCGTCTGCCGCTGCGGAGCTTTGCAGAGCAGCGCGAGGATGCGTTGCGACGGACACTGGGCGAGATTCCGACCGCGCCGTACACGATGGCCGACGTCGAAGGGCTGCGCGTCTCCCGGACACGCCGACCCGGCACCAGCGGCGATGGCGCGGGCGGCGGCGTCTCGTGGGCGGTTGCAGCTCCAACGGGCGCCATGTCGGGCGCGGGTACTGTGGCAAGCAGGCCGACAGGCGTGGCCCTAGCGGATGAGTTTGCCCTGCGTCAGCAGCAGCTGCTGAGTGCGACGACGCTGCCGCCGCCGCCGATGAGCCTCGCCAGCCAGTCGAGCAGCCGGGCGGGAGGAGGGCGCACCGTACCCGCCCATGTCCCCTCGACACGATCCGAGGCGGTGAGTGCCGAGTGCTGCGCGGAGTGCTGCGCGGAGTGCCACTGCTGTGCGCTGACTGGCCCCGATCGGCCCTCCCCTACAGGTACGTTTGGGGGAGCTACTCGACTCTCTCCTCGCGCAGCAGCAGGGTGGCTGGGACCATCTGTGTCAGGTGCACGACACCACGTTTGCCGAGGCCGTCCTCCAGGTCGCCAACCACTGCGCCGAGCGCGGCGAGCTGCTGCAGCGCCTACGCAAGTTTACGCAGCTGTGCGTGCGCACCGAGAAGGAGGTACGCATGGAGCTACGCAAGACGACCGAGGAGCTACGAGCTTGCGCGACGAGAGCGGACTCAGAGGCGGCGCGTGCGAAGGGCTTGCAGGCCGAGGTGGAGAGCGCCCAGGCGAAACTGGATGCCCTCCGGGCGGGCATGGTGCGCCTCAAGATGCTGCGAGCGATCCACTGTTGACTATTGATGATTGATGACACATGATTGCCTCCCTCATCAGGTGCGCCTCAAGATGCTGCGGGCAATCCACGGGCGCAAGCTCGCGACCGCAGATCTGCGCGTAAAGGAGCTCGAGCGAGAATGCGATCTGCTCAAGGGCCAGGTGCGATGCCTTTGGTAGCCACTGATGGCCACTGATGGCCACTGATGACGATTGAGGATCGCTGATGGCCCCTGATGGCCCCTGATGACCCCTGATGACCCCTGATGACCCCTGATGACCCCTGATGACCCATGACGGCAGGTGGCCGACGCCTTCGAGGCGGGGATGGCCGAAGCCGAGGCGCAGGAGCTTCTCGGCGTCGGCCCCGATGGCAAGAAGAAGAAGGGCAAGGGACAGAGCGGCATAGACTTACTCGCTGCCCAAATGGAGAACATGAAGCGTATGCTTGAGGAGAAGGATGCGGCGATGCGTCAGATGGCCGAGGAGAAGATGGAGGCGGAGGCACAGCTCAAGGCGACCGAGCAGGAGGTGAATGCCCTCATGTGCGGGATCACTGGGGGGCCCCTGACGCCCGGTGCGCGCGGCGGTGGCGGCGGGTTTGGAGACAAGGACAGTCCCGGCGGTGGCAAGAACAGTCCAGGCGGCAAGAAGGGCGGCAAGGGCGGCAAGGGCGGCGGCAAGGGCGGCGGCGACCAGCAAGGTTTCGAACCTCTGGATCCCGAAGAAGCGGCGGCGCTCGCGGCGGCGCTGCCCGCGGCGCAGCGCAAGCTGTTCGAGAGCATGAGCGAGACGGAGCAGGCGAGCACCTCTGATTGCCTCCTTATGGGCATTTGATGCACCTCTGATTGCCTCCTAATGGGCATTTGATGCACCTCTGATTGCCTCCTAATGGGCATTTGATGCCCCTCTGATTGCCTCCTAATGGGCATTTGATGCACCTCTGATGGGCCTCTCATGGCCTTTGATGCACCTCTGATTGTTTCTAATGGGCATTTGATGCACCTCTGATTGCCTCCTAATGGGCATTTGATGCACCTCTGATGGGCCTCTCATGGCCTTTGATGCCCCTCTGATGGATTGTCTGTACTCGTCGGACCACCAGCCCCGAGCCGCCTTACCGCCCCCCCGCCTTACCGCCTCCCCCGCCTTACCGCCATCCCCGCCTTACCGCCACCCCCGCCTTACCGCCCCCCCTGCCTTA
>Ga0210243_100119_pt1 | contig 56021 bp, 25 predicted proteins | sample ChrtobMeP5a_32mM_FD_155461 | JGI IMG/M metagenome (GOLD analysis project Ga0210243, IMG submission 155461) | Chrysochromulina tobin associated microbial communities from unialgal haptophyte culture, Seattle, Washington, United States - P5a_32mM | ecosystem: Host-associated > Algae > Haptophytes >...
CGTGGCAGGCGTGGCAGTGGCAGGCGAGGCAGCGGCCGGCGTGGTCGTTTGCGTTGTTGCTAGGTTGATTGGCTTGAAGGTGTGGGAGGCACCAGCAAGGGAGGTTTGGGCAAGAGTGGAGGGGATGTCGCGGCGAGGCGGCGTGTGCTGGCAGCAGCTTAAGCAGCAGCGTGGTCAGCAGCAGCGGGGCAGCAGCAGTGTGTACATTTACTCAGGTCACGATCCGCCGCTCCCGCCCACGGTAGGCGGTGTCCACTACATTTTCTGCGATTAGCACGAAACGCCCGATACGACGCGTTTCGGGGGGACTTTTTGTGGACTTCCCTTTATTACCGGTACGTACTATGGCGGCTCCGCCGAGCGCAGCTGCGATTGGCCATGCGTCGTGCCTGCTGGTGCTGGACCCTCTCACGATCGTTGTGGGCACCCATGATGGGCGTCTCGCACTGTACACCCGCCTCGCCGACGATCAATGGAACCAGGCGTCCGATACGATCCTCCTAGCGGGCACTGAGGCCGTCGTCGAGGGCGTTGTGCTGCTGCTTCCAGGCTTGCTGATTGTAGGCAGTGCGGGCGAGCTGAGCGTGCGCACGGTGCCTGCATTGCGACGGCTCGACCGCGGTACGATCGCCACGCGCTGCACGGGTGCCTTTTGCGTGCAGGAGAAGAACCTCGTCGCGCAGCAGATGAGCAAGCGCAGCAGCCGCTCGGAGCCTGCACGCGTGTGCGCGGCAACGTTTGGCTGGCTGCTGCTGCTCAACGTCGACGATGGCGCGGGCGACGCACAGGTTGGTCCGCAGCAGCTGCGCACGAAGATCTACGCCAAGATCCGCGTGCGTGAGCCCGTGGCGGCGCTGCTGTGGCGCGATGCAATGCTGTGCGTGGCGCATCCGACGTGCCACGTGGTCCTCGACGCGGCGACTGGGATTGAGGTGTGGCGGCTGCATCTACGCTCGCCGAGAAACGCGCCCACCGAGGCGCCGGCCGCTGGTCTCGGCAGCTCGACCAGCTCCGCACTCCTCGCGCCCGCACTTGCGACGCCTTCGATGGCGGCGGCGGCGGAGGGGCCCACCTCGTCGACGGAGCCATTCGGCGTCATGGAGCCAGCCGCTCTGCCGCAGCGGACAGCCTCCGCCTCATCTTCGACAGGCTCGTCCTCTCGGCGCAGCCGCTTTGGCAGCGGCGGCGGCGCTTGCGGCGCTGGTAGGGGCGAGCCGAGGCGCTCGCCTTCTTGGCGCAGCAGGTCGCGCCCCGCGCCTCCGGCCCCAGCCGACCGTTACGCCGACCGTCCCAGAGTCCTGCTGGCGGGCGGAGTCTTCGGAGGGACACGGCACGCGGATGAGGTGCACCTGGTGGAACAGATGCTCTGGGAGCCCAGCCCGAGTGGCAGCGCTGCCGCGTCCGCTGCCGCGTCCGCTGCCGCCGTGAGCACGGTAGCGGGCGCGGAGAGCGGCGGGCTGGCCGCTGCCGTCGTCATGGGCGGCGGTGGCGGGCGCGGCGGCACCTTGGGCAGTTGGGTGCCCGAGCAGGGCGGCCGTTGCTTCCTGGATGTGGCGCGGGCCGTCTGGTATCGCTCCAAGGGCGAGGCAACACCCACCCTGCCGGGCCGCCATTGGTGCTCAGGATGGCGCGTTGGCTTTGAGCATATGGCCGACGGAAGCGGCTGGCAGTACGCGCCATCCTGAGCGCCATCTCGGACCGCCTCGGATGGCCCCTGATTGCCCCTGATGACCGCGCCATCCTGAGCACCATCTCGGACCGCCTCGGATGGCCCCTGATTGCCCCTGATGGCCTGCGGGTGCCTCCCTAATCAGAGCCTCCCTCATCAGGTACGCGCCGAGCTGGGAGGACGCCGAGGCCGCCGCCAGTGCCCAGCCCAACACGGCGCCCTCGACCTCGCCACTGGGTCCGGGTGCGCCCGGCACGGCGCCCGCTCGTGACGGCGCGTGGAGTGGGGAGGCAAGCCGAGCCTCTCGAGTCCGTCGCCGTTTATGGATCCGTCGGATGAGTCTCTCGAGCGACTACGACGCGAGCGATGCAGCTCCCCCGCTGCTTTCGCTCACCGGGGGGCAGCAGCTGCTGCAGGGGGAGATGGGCGGCGGCATACATGCGGCGCTCCTCTTCGACATCGGCCAGCTCGCTATGCGCCCGAGTGTCCTATGGACAGAGGGCGTGCCCGACGCGCTCTGTGTAGTGCCACCGCTGCTGCTTGCCTTCCGATCGATGACGCGCACCCTGTCGACGTACCACGTGGCGACCGGCGAGCTGCTGCGCACGTGCGTGCTGCCGCGCCCGCTGCCACCGCGCCCGCCGCCGCCGGCAGCTTCCCTTCTCGGCCGGTCGGCTGCTCGCGGCAGCACCTTCGCGCCGTCGCATCGTCCGTTGGTGAATACCACCGACTGGCTGGACTCCGCCATCGACTCTCTCTCGCTCAAGGAGGTTGGCGCGCCGGCATTGGGGAGCAACGAGATGGTGATCGGGGGAGATGGCGATCTGGAGAGCAAGGAGAGGGCCGGGGCCGGGGCCGAAGCCAAGGGCGGCGGCGGCGCCGACGCGGACACCTCTACCCCCGGTGTGGGCGGCGCTCAGCACGGCGCTCAGCTCGAGGGGGGGATGCGCGCGCCTCCGGTGCTAGTGGCACGTGGCACCGAGGTCTTCCTGGCAGAGGAGGGGATGCTTCGGTGCCTCGGGGGCGCGCATCTCACGCCATCGCAGTACGACGAGCAGCGACGGTGCGAGCAGGCGCTGCTCAACTCGGCGCCTTTTCAATCCAACCCCGCGACGGCGCCGGCGGCCGACGGGGTTGGCGGTGGCGGTGGCGGTGGCGGTGCTGATGGCGTTGGCGACGGCGGCGCGGGCGGTCCGGTGCACATGTTGCGGGAGTGGCTCCGTCCCTCATCTTCGCACCCTCTCGCGCAGCTGCTGCACTCTCGCGCCGCTGACTTTGCGACACGCTTCGAACCCGCCATCCACGCCGCCAATGCGGCGCTTACCGCCGCGAGGGCAGCCGCCAGGGCCACTGGCCCCGGGGCAGGCGCGGGCAGCGGGAGGCAGCGAGCGTTCACAGTGGGAGTTCACAGCGGGAGTTCACAGCTTGGGCGAGAGTTCACAGTCGCACAGCCCACAGGTTCTCTCGAGGAGACGATGTCCGTCTGCTCCATGGGCGAGACCATCTCGATGGGCTCCGTCGGGGATGGCGAGAGCCCCTTCGCCGGCGAAAATCTCGGGGGCAATCTCGGGGGCAATCTCGGGGGCAATCTCGGGGGCAATCTCGGGGGCAATCTCGGGGGCAATCTCGGGGAAGGCGAGGGCCCCTTCGCTGGGGGCGCCGTCGGTCCCAATGGCGCGGGCACCGGCCCGCTCGGTCCGATCTCGATGTGGGAGGCGAACCGGCAGATGGAGGATGCGGTCAAAGAAGTCCTTGCCATGCAGGAGGTGCTTGATGAGTCGCTCATCGCACAGCTGCCCGCGCTGCGGGAGTACTCGGCGCTGCTGCCCGCGGCGGCGCTCTTCGACTGCGCGTCCGAGGCGATCTTCGAGGTATTGCCACTAATTGCCACTCAGTGCCATTCAGTGCCACTCAGTGCCCCTGATTGCCCCTGATTGCCCCTGATTGCCCGACGCTCTTCGACTGCGCGTTTGAGGCGATCTTCGCTAGCTAAGCCGACCCTCATGACGCCTCGCTGCATGCGTGTGCTCACCACGGAGCCCTCTCCCCTCTCCCCTCTCCCCTCTCCCCTCTCCCCACAGGTCGCTTGGCCGACCCTTAGGACGCTCTACACCGCCATGTGCGCGGAGCCCGACGCCATCTACCGGCAGCAGCTCGTCGAGATGCGCGCACTGCTTCCGCAGCATCTTGGACTGCGCAAGGAGCTATGGCTACTGCCCACAGGCCCGGATCCGGCCCTTCGCGCGTATCTGTGGACGTTGCCGCCCCCGCAGACCGACTCGTCGTTTGCGGAGCGGGCAGAGTGGGCGGAGCGAGCGGAGGCCCTCCGCGAGCGTACGGTGCTGCGCGCGTCGCGCCTGATCCAGCAGGCATGGCGTGGACGCGCGTGCGGTCCGCTAGGCTGCGGACCCTACCGGCGGACTGTGAACGCGTTGCGTGAAATGAGCGCGTGCTCGACGCCGCTGCACAAGGCCGAGCGTGTGCTCCGCGCGCTCAACTTCCTCACGCTCGAGTGTGGGAAGGTGCTGCAGGCAGAGGCGAGCTCAGACGAGATTGCGGCCGATGAGCTCCTGCCGCTCTTTGTCTTCGTGCTCATCCGAGCACAGGTGTGCATGCAAGCGCTCACCACGGCGCCCTCTCCCTCTCCCTCTCCCTCTCCCCCTCCCCCCACGACTTCGTGCTCATCCGAGCACAGGTGCTTCTCTCCCACGCGCGCTCCCTGCATGCACACGCTCACCACGGCGCCCGGACCCACTCCCCCTCTCCCCACAGGTGCCCCAGCTCTACTCGCAGGCACGTTTCATTGCGGACTTCCTGCCCAAGCAGCATGCCCTCGGCCGGCACGGCTACTGCCTCGCCACGTTGCAGGCGGCCCTCCAGTACTTGATGGAGACGTCGTGGGCGGCGGTGCTCCAGGTACGGGAGCTCAACGGCCACTAATTGCCACTAATTGCCACTAATTGCCACTAATTGCCACTTATTGCCACTTATTGCCACTAATTGCCACTAATTGCCTCGTGGGCGGCGGTGCTCCAGGCGGCCTCACGAGAGCGAATGCTTCGACACGAGGCACGCCGGAGATCACACCGAGAGCAGGTGCGCTGATTGCCATTGATGGTCACTGATCGCCACTCTGATGGCCACTGATTGCCACTCTGATGGTCACTGATGGTCACTGATCGCCACCGAGAGCAGGCGAATCGTCAAGCGCAAGCAGAGAGGCTCGTTGAGCTCTGCGACTGCCCGTTTGGCGCCCATCACGGCGTCCTATATTTCGACTCAGCGGGACGGCTGCTGCGCCGCGGCGATCACCTCGTGCGTGGGCCTCTGATTGCCACTGATTGCCACTGATTGCCACTGATTGCCACTCTGATCACCTCGTGCGTGGGCCTCTGATTGCCTCTGATTGCCACTGATTGCCACTCTTATCACCTCGTGCGTGGGCCTCGCCCTTCCCAAGCTCCGCGCATGCAAGCGCTCACCACGGCGCCGCCGCTCTCTGCCTCGCCCCCCACAGGTGCGTGGGCCTCGCCCTCCCCGGGGGCACCATGCGATCTTCTATGGCGGTCCCAGCGGCAGCGAGGTGCTCTCCACGACGCTCCACCTCGCTCCACCACGCTCCACCACGCACGACAGCGGGGCATCTCCCTGCATGCAAGCGCTCACCACGGCGCCCCCACCTCTGGCAGGTGATCCACCACGCCCGAAAGCGGGGCGGCACCGGCGGCGCCGCGATCGCTCCCCCACCGCCACTCCGCAGCGGCGCTCGGCTTCCGACGGAGCGCCAGCTCAGTTTCGTCAGCCTCGAGACCTTCAGCCGGGGCGAGCCCATCACGGCGCTCGAGTACGCGCAGTGCGAGCCTGTGGATCTCGCGCTGCATCGGGCGCGCGCCGAGCTGGGCACCACCGGCTACGACATGTTCCATCTGCGCTGCGAGCAGTTCGCGCACTGGTGCACGACGGCCAACGCCCCCAACGCGAAGCCGCCCAGCATGCGCGTGCTCACCACGGCGCCCCATCCTCCCCACAGGTGCAAGACGGCCAACGCCCCCGACGCGAAACCGCCGCGCCCTGCCGACCTTCCGGGCTCGGCGGGCGCCGTGTCGGGCGCCTTCCGCCTCACACGCGCCGGCGCCGGCGCGATGACGTATTGCCCCCCTGTGGGCAGACCCCCTGCGGGCGGCGCGGCGGGCGGCGCGGATGGCGCGGATGGCGAGGGCTGCCGGGCAGCCGGGCTGCTCAGCATGCAGCCGGGTCTCGAGGGCGAGGGGAGGTCCCAGATCACTCCGAGATCACTCCGAGATCAGTTCGTGAGAGCATCGACGGGTCTCGAGGTCGAGGGGAGGTGCGTGTGGCCACGAGCCCCCCTCGTCGGCAGCGCCGCCTCGGCCGACGAGGTGCTCCCTGTGCCCACCACGGCGCTCCATATGCCCACCACGGCGCCCCATATGCCCACCACGGCGCTCCCCGTGCCTGTGATGCCGGCGCTGCCCCATCCGGCTGGAGCTGGCAGCGGCAACGGCAGCAGCAGCGCCGTGCTTGGCAGCGCCGCGGTGGGCAGCGCCGGCCTCTCGCGGCTGGTGGCTCGCGAGGCCGAGCGGGAGCGGGAGGCAGCGGCGGCCGTAGCGCATGCTGCCGGATTCCATGTCTACCATCACCTCGCCCAAGACAGCGCCTCGCCGGGCGTCGAGGCCGCAGAGAGGGCCGTTCACAGCGGCAGTAGGACCGTTCACAGCGGCAGTAGCAGCAGCAGTGGCGCCCACAACGGCGCTCTCTCCCCCTCCCCCTCCCCCTCCGTCGTCTTCGACGCCACCTCGGTCGCCGTGGCTCGCGCGCACTTGCTCGAGGTGTTGCAGTCGCGTGCACTCGTGTATGCCGACGCGTCCGCCGGCGCGGCGCTGCGCGAGGTGGTGCTCGCCTTTCTGCACGCGGGCGGCTACGGCGGCGCCGGCTACGGCGGCGGCCGGCGCATCTGGCAGCGCCGTCTCGGGCACGCGCTCAGCACGGCGCTCGAGTACTCGATGGGCTCGCTCGGGCTCCTCGAGATGGGCCTGCCCGCGCTCGTGCCCCTCTCGCGCCGGCTGCACAAGAAGCTCGGAGACCTCTGCCAGCTCACCTTCATCCTGCTCGACTGGCAGAGCGCCGCACCGGGCGCCGCACCGGGCGCCGTACCGAGCGCCGCACCGGGCGCCGTACCGAGCGCCGGCGGCGCAGGAGAAGGCGTGAGCGAGGGCGGCGGCCGCGCGGGAATGGCCGCCTGCTACGGCCATGGGCTTGAAGTAGGCTTTGTGACCATCTTGCGATCCGCCTTGGACGCCTTTGCCCAGGGCCTCGTCTTCGATGCACACGCGCCCTCCGCCCCAGCGCCCCACTCTCCTTCGCGACTGAGTGGTGGACGCGCCGCCGCCACCGGGGCAGCCCCACCCACGCCCCCTGCCCCCCCTCCCGCGGGCGCCGCCGCGGGCGCTGCGAACGACGAAGGGCGTCGGCTGCTCCAGCTGATGCGCACGCTCGTCGCGGCGCTCGATCTATACCTTGGCGCGCGCATCGATGAGCTCAACGCAGCGCTCAAGACGGCGCTTGAGACACCTGAGACCGCGCCTGAGGTCGCGCCCGAGACGGCGCCCGAGGCCGCGCCCGAGACGGCGCCCGAGGCCGCGCCAGGCGGCACGACAGCACTCTGTACGGTGCTGTACGAGCGCGTGGCTCGTGCCCTGAGCCAACCCCCGACCGCCCCCGCCATCGACGCCACCAAGAGCGGCTACGCCATCGGTGGGAGCGGCAGCAACGGCGGCAGCAACGGCGGCAGCATCGGCAGCAGCAACGGCAGCAGCAACGGCAGCAGCGCCGGCGGCGCCTCCGTCGCTCTCGAGCTCGATCTCAATCTCGATCTCGATCTCGAGGCGCGCTTCCTCTCGCTGCGCTTCCGCAGCGTCGACGTGGACGTGCTCCACGCGCTGTGCCGGGCGGATCTGATGTCTGGCGCCGCACTGAGCGCGAGCCTGCACGCGTCGCGCCGTGTTGGGCTCGAGAAGCTCACTGAGATCCCCGAGTACGCGATGGATCGCGAGAGCCGTCTGAGCATGAGCTCCTCGCCATTCTCGCCAGACTCGCTGGAGCGACCTCTGGAGCGACGCCGACGCTCGAGCCATGACGAGGTACCATATAAGGAAGGCACCCTCTCTCATCTTCGCGCCTCGCTGACGGGCTCTGACGGGCTTGGCGAGAGCGCCAGGGAGCCCTCGCCGCCGCCGCCGCCCATGACGCCCTCGACCGAGGGCGCAGCGGCTGCGGCCGATGGCGCTCACGATGGCGCTCGCACCTTGGATGGTGCCTTGGAGGAGAGCGATGATGGGTTCGGCGTTACCCACAGGCCTCTCCCTGTGCCCACCACGGCGCTCCCCGGGCTTGGTGAGGCCATGAGGCTGCCACTGCGACCGCTCACGGCGGACCGGACGCGCCGGGATCGCGGCGAGATCGCGGGCGACGCAGCTGGCGGCCGCGCTCTCATTGGCGCGTCAGCGAGCGGGGCGGTCGATCTCTTGGCACAAGACGGACCTCTCCCCCCCCCAGTTCGCAGCGCTGGTGGACTGAATGGCGCACGCACCACCGCAAGCGGCATGAGGATGCTACGCGCACTGGGCATCAGCACCACGACCCCCCCCTCCACGTCCACGCGTTCGTCTGCGCCATCTCTCGTCATCGTCGACGACCACTTCAGCGATGTGATCGAGCCGCGCCGCAGAGATGGTTGAGCCAGCTCCGAGGCAGCTGAGTCTATCTTCCATTTTCCACGCGTCCACGTCGTTCCCGCACAGGGATTCGGGCGGCCCGAAATCACACCTTTTCCTTTCCAGGTACATGTACGTCGATACGACTTTACGAGGCGAGGGGAGAGTTCTTATTATTCGGTCCGTGCTCGGAAATTTCTCGGACTTCATGTCAAGTCAAGTCTATACATAAACAACAGACAACCATACCGGAAGCCTATCGAATGTGCTCCGGAAGCCAGCAGGGGAGGACGGGAGTGGGCGGAGATGACGGAGGGGGTCCATCTAGAGGTGACACGTCATAAGTGCTGACATACGTGCCCTCGGAGAACAAGTAGGTGAGAAGTAACGGGCCGATCTCGAGCCGATGAGCGCCACTCTTACGCCGAAGAGGAAATCGGCTCGAGATCGACCGTGGCGTCAAGCATAAGATGGGGGATTGGGGGAGAGAAAGAGGGGGAGACGTAGGCGCCTCGACCGAGGATCTCGAGGCCGGTCGGTGCCGCGTCGCGCTCGCCGAGATGACCGACGCGAGGGAGAGGGCCCGTGCTGCAGCGCAATGAAGGCGCAGTCCGATAACCCTCATCCTCGCGCAGTTCAGAGCTCAACTCCCGCTCGCCTCATCGGCCGCCAGTCGTCGCCCTCGAGCATTCGTCGAGCCTCGCTACTGCCGCCGCCCGCGCCGTTGCCGCCCTGCCTGTCACACCCTGCAGGCACCTCCCTCTGCTGCTTCCGCCACCCGTCTGCAGACGACACACCTGTATGTCGCGAGCGCGCGCGTGCGTGAGATATGGAGGACGGGGTGTGTGGCGCGCACCGCAAAAACGCCCTCGACCACTCTTGCCGCCGCCGCGCCAGCCGCCCTTGTTGCCTGGCCAAAAACGATTGACGTGCCCTTGTCAAGCCCAAAACGCCAAAACTCGTCGAAGAAGGGCCGCGCGTGCTCGACGCGCGGCGCCGGCGGTCGCAAGGCCCTACCGACACCTTGGCCCGTCGGAACAGCCATCGCGCAGGCACCCGATCGCTCCCGTCGTCGGCCTGGAGCCGTGTTGCATTGCCGTACTGTAGACTTCCTGAAAAGGCACGATGTTGAAGCCCCGGTGCGCCGCGATGATCAAGATCAAGAAGATGGGGATGACGCCCCGACTCGGGGCTATCCAGTGGTGCCGGTTGCGCCGAGATCTGCCCTCCCGATCGCTCGCGCCAGCGATGGGCACCAAAGGCGGCGGAAAGGCGACCGCCATTTTGAATCACTTGACTTGACTTGACTTGACTTGACTTGACTGGTATTCATTATGAATGCGCCCCGACATGCCCCCAAACGAAATCGATCGGTCGGACGCCGCGACGCCGGACGCCGATCATGCCATCGCCGGGCCCGTACTCGCACGAAGCCTTAAGCAGCCATGAAGATACTTGCGTGCACGTGACGTGGAGTGAGCGGGCTCGCATCTATGCAAATCGTGTCCATTACTCTCGCGTGTACGCTGCGCTGTACGCTTCAGCGCTCATTCTGTCGGGGCTACTTCTCGTGTGGGTCCTCCTTGAAAAAGACTACCCGTTACGGCACGCTGTCAAATTTTGGATCTTCGTGCTTGCTGACGGTGCAGTGACGCTCTTTATGGTCCTCGAAGTGATGACACGGGCACTGGCAGCCGGCGGTTGCCGCCACTTCTTGCTCGAGGGATGGAACGTGTTTGACATCTTTGTCACGTTGCTGTGCATCTCAACCATTTTCCTGCACGTGGTCGGCCCGACGAAACCGCTGGACGTCGAAGTTGAGGTGATTGTGCTGTGCGTAAGATATGGCGCACAGGCCCTACGGCTTCTGGTGTTGGTCCGGAACTTTGGGCGAATGCAGCGAGCACAGGGCCGAGAGCTCGAGATTCACATGGACGCGAGTAGCACTGTTGGCGATGGAAGCGAACACGAAATGCCGTGTGAGGGGCACAGTGGGGATGCAAGTTCTCCGGCTAAAGGCCGGCAAGTATGAGTGTGTTGTCGGTCGCAGCTTTTTTCGAGGGATCTCGGTCGGGTTGGCGTCGCGGCGTCGGTCGGTGTCCGCGCTTCGTCGCGTAAACCGGGGTGCAAAGCCGGCGCTGTCGACGTAGAGGACGCCGTGGGCGATGCTTGGACGCAGATGCACACACCGCGCACACAAACCACACAACGCACAATGCAACTCCCTCATCCCTGATCCCTCATGCCATGCGATGCAAAGTCCATGCCGTTGCCATGCTGAGCTACTCCTTTGCCTTGACTCGGAACACGTGTTCTTGCTACATGCAACGTCATTGTGCTATCCTTGAGGATCCTGTTCTACAGTCCAATGTCCTCGCACGAGGCCGACCATGCGGCACACGCTACCCACCAGCCAGCTTCATCTGACAAGCTTTGCCTCCGCCTTCGCCGCGACCGCGGCGGCCCGGCGCAGGGTGGCGGCGGCCTTGTCCGCCTCCTTGACTGCCGCCGCCGCCGCCTTTTGCGCGTCGCTTACAATCTTGTCCGCCTTCTTGGCGGCATCGGCCTCGATCTTTTCGGATTGCTTGACTGCGTCGGCTACTACCTTGGCAGCCACGTCAGCTTGCTTGGCTGTTGCCTCGCTCTGCTTGTCAAAGGCGTCCTGCGCCTTACCCTCAACCTTGGCCGCGCCTTCGAGCTGCTTGCTCACCTCTTTGGCCTCCTTCTTGAGGGCGTTGATGGCATCCTTTAGCTCGCCCTTCTTGCCAAAGTTGAGAAAGAACGTCTGATCGAGCTCAACCTGTTTGGCAGCCTGATCGGCCTGCAGCGTGTCGAGCCTCGTACTGTAGCCCGCCTTGACGCGACTCGCCTCGGTCAGACCACGCTTGGCCTCGGCGACGAGAGCGTCCGCTGCGCCTGTGATGCCGTCTGCCTTGGCCTTGGCCTCAGAGCGCACCTTGGACGCTTCCAATTGTGCTGCTTGGAGAACAGCCGCCTTCTCAGCAGCGCCATTCGACTGCAGGCGGTCGCTCTCGGCGCGGCCAGCGCGCACGGCCTCAGCCGCGTCCGCCTCGAGTTCCGAGGACGATTTGCCCGTGAGCGCACTCGCATCGAGCTTTGGCTGTGCAGGGGCGGCGGGCTGGTACGCAATGGGCGGCGGTGGCGACGGCGTTGGCGCAACGGGCGCGGGCGGCGGCATAGGCGCCGCAGGCGCGGAAAGCTCCAATGTAGGCACCTCGAGCTTGGGCATTTCGACCTTTGTCATTTCCATCTTGGGCATCGAGAACGTGGGCGCATCGAACTTTGGCATCGCGGGCGCACCGAACTTTGGCATCGAAGGCATCGCGATTTGGGGCATCGAGAGCGAAGGTGCCGAGAATGACGGTTCGGTCTCCTTCTTGGCCGCGGCTTCCTCGGCTTTTGCCGCCTTGGCCGCCACCTTGGCAGCCTCGCGCTCCGCGGCTGCGTTGGCCTTAGCCTCTTCCTTGGCGGCCTGCTGCTCCTCCTTGAGGCGCCTCGCCTCTCGAGCCGCGCTAGACTTTTCGAGCTTCTCAACCATCGCGACCTTAGCCTTCGCCTCCTCAGCCGCCAAGTTTTCGCGTGCGAACGCCTCAGCCTTTTTCCTTTCCATTGCAGCCACCTTCTCCTTTGCGGCCTTCTCCGCGTCCGTCTCGACATCAAAGTATTTTGACAGGTCGATCTCGACTTTGGGCGACAAGCTGTACTTCTCCTTGAAGTCCGTCTTTGGCGGTGGGATCTCAACTATGTCTTCACGCTCGGCAGTCTTCGGATTTTTGTAGCCCGTGAACTCCTTGCCGAACCCGAACAGCTCTGCCGCCAACATGTTGGCACTGCCGAACCCGAACAGGTCGGACGTGGGCAAAGCAATTGGTTTTGCGGTGCTGGAAACGACCAGCCGCGACGCGACCATGCAGGCAGGTTCGGGCAGCGGTGGTGCGATGTGCGCTATCGGCGTGACCAGGAGGCCGATAGCAGAGAGGGAGGGGACAAGCGCCATCGTTTCAGCTCGTGCGTGTGATGAAGCCTCCCGACATTGCGCGAATTAAGGTTGACCTCCGCGTTCCGTCAAAAGGACCAAAAGCGATGTGTGTGAAGACGTACTGTGCTGATGAGCTGATCGGAACGCCCCCGAGCAACAAGCGCTTGCCCTCCCCAGCCGAAGTACCCCGATAGGATTCCTACGCAAACGGGCAAGTCTTTGCAACCAAAGGGAAGTCTCGTCTTTACTTGTAAAAAGACACCGGGGGGAGCCGGGACACACACGGGACACACGTCTTTACTTGTAGCCACGTGTTCCGGACTTGACTTCTTGACTGCATGTCTTGACTTGACTTGACTTTCCCGTCGCGCACGGCATCCAACGCGCGTGGGTGATGTGCATACACGCGAGCCTTCGAGCGATTCCCTCACCATCAAACGTCGGGCACATTGACTAGTGTGTGCTTGCGCGGGTCGACATGTCCACGACAAGGAGCTTACTCGCCGCGATCGGCCGCTACCTGCTTGCCGTCGTCCTTTGGCTCGACCGCTGCGTTCTCGACATCGGCCTTTGGTTTGGCACGAAGGTGCTGCGCCTCGTGCACACCGTCCTCGACTGCTTCTTCACGGATGCAGGCCCACCGCTTGACGACAAAGCGGTCGTGCTGTGGTTTGACTCGAGCGGCCTGCTGCTTCCCTATCACATCGGGGTGGCCGAGTGGGTGCTCGATCATTATGATTGCTCCAGCGTTGTTGCGGCGGGCATCAGCGGCGGCTATGCTCCCGCAGCGTCCATCGTCATGGGCATCACCGCCGAGGATCACTGGCGAGCGGTTGAGACCCTGCGAGCTCTGGGCGGCACTCGATGGCTCAGAGCATACTTCTTCTCCTCGTCCGAGATGATCCGCCACGGCTATCTGCCGCAGCTTGCGCCGGCGGAGGACGCGACGCTCATCAAGCTCGCGGGCGGTCGCATGTACATAGGGTGCTCCGAGATCTGGCCGCGATTTGGACGAGCCGTGTGGGTGAATCGCTTTGAATCTGCCAAGGCCATCTGCCACGCGTGCACCTGCTCGATGCGCACGCTGCCCATCCTGCGATTGCCCGGGCGAATCGGGCGAGCGTTGGTCATCGACGGCGTGCTCGCCTGTCGGCCACGGCGGCAGGCCACAGCACGGAACGTCATCCGTGTGTCCGTGTTCCCCTCGAAGCGAGCCTCCATTGCACCAGAGCGCCTCCTCGGTGGTGCGAGCGACCTCATCAGGCTGCCGAGTCGAGAGAAGTGGGACAAGTGGGTGCACCAAGGCAAGCTCGACGCTGAGGCTGCGGCCAAGCGGGGAGTTTTTGCGGCCGCCGGCTTGGTGCCCAAACAGGACGACAGCGGGCGCAGAGCTCCGTCGAAGGACATCGCCGCCGCCGCGCAGGCGGAGCACAATGTGCACTGTAGACTCGTTGTCCGAGAGGGTGCGGCCGTCCTCGAGCTGCGAGCCCGCGAAGATCAGGCGCTGCTCGTCAGGCGGGATGCCCTCCCTGCCGAGGATCTTGAGCTTGACGTTGTCGATCGTCTCCGGAGTCCAGCCTTGTCGCCGAGGCGGCGCAAGAAGAAGGACAGCTGAAAATGCTGGCTCGCCTCTCAGAATCATGAAAGAGTTCATGCTCCAAATGACGCAACCAACGTCGAGTATACACTAGATAGTCTCTTACTGATACTGGTAATTCGGACTCGACTGTGCCGGTGCAAAAGCAGCGTCTGACCGCAAACTGTGACAAAAAGAGTGATGAGTCTTGAGTGTCTTTTAAGATTTAACAGAACCGGCATGACGACTTGTTCATGAACCGCCGAACCGGGTACAACACTGAGTTCAAAATCAGGTGGTGGGGATAGTGTGTGAATCCAGAAAGAATACCCTTGAGAATACCTCCCCCTGTACAATGTACCCCTTTGGATCAAATGTTCAAATCAAGTAGAGGCCCCGGAGCCCGGTGGAATACGGCCGGCTGGGCGCCGGGGGCGGCGGGGGCACGTCTGCCCGGTCCGGTTCGCTGGAGGACCTGCTCTGATACGTTATCGACGGTTAGAGCCTGATTGAGCGCCGTAATGGCGCCGTCCGCAATGGTGGGTTCTGTTACGGATGGCTCCTTGAAGGCTCTCACGCTCACGGGGAACCGCGAGATGGCAGAAAACCTCGAGCGCGTCGCATGCAGCACGTGCTCCCGCCTGTTTGCGCCGTCGGTACTCTCGAGGCACGCACCAATATGTGCGGCACGCGCTGCTAAGAACGCACCATCGCCGCCGCCATCGGCAGCTCCACCCACGCCGGCATGGTCCAACAGTTCTGAGATCGCTGCGCCATCATGCCTGCAGCTCACTCCCACAGCAGGCCGTGTGCTGCTTCAGGAACTGCGCCCATCGGTGTCCGCGGCGATAGACCTGGCTAGGGCGCGAGGGAGGGTCCCCTCAGGCACGGACGAGCCATCCCGCATGCCAGGCGAGCCACCGATTTTTGTGGGCAGCGGTGCGCACGCCGCCAACCTCGGCATGTTCGATCGACTCGGTGTGCGCGCCGTGCTCAACCTTGCACCGAGCGTGTGCCGTGATCCGGTCGATGACTACAAGGCCCGCGGCATCGCTTACCTACAACTGTCAGCACACGACGACCAACACTTCCCACTGCTTGATACCTTCCTCAAGCCAGCCAGTGAGTTTATTACAAGCGCGCACGCCGTCGGCGGCGCGGTGCTCGTGCATTGTATGGCGGGCGTCAATCGGTCCGCGACAATAGTTGTCGCCTACCTCATGATGCGCGACCGTCGCAATTTGCTCGAGCTCTTCGCAGAGTGCTCGGCGGCGAGGCCTTCCATTTTGCAGAATCCGAGCTTTCAGCTCCAACTGTGCGCGCTCGCGCAGCGCAATGGCCTGCTGTGGGATCCTCGCACGTAGCTAGAGTAGGGCTTACTACGCTCGACTGCGGGAGTTACAGCTTTTGATAGATGCGGCATGCGCTTAAGAGGGCGCAAGTCGCAACCATTTTCATACCATCATAGGCGGGGAACACAGAGCGGTTCCCCAAAGGCAGTTCACCACCATCCAATTGACACCATCTAATATTTACTCCTAATCCTGCGTGCCCTACCATAGATTCGGCAAATGAACGGAGCGTGATTTCGAGGGTTTACCATTCCCGAGCACAATTGCGCTTTGCGCTCTAAAAATAGGTTCCTATGAAAGACATATAACACCTCGTACAAAGGATGTCTTCACATGCGCATCTGTGGTCGCTGATGGCGTCGAGCCTCGGCCGGTCCTTGCGGAACGTCAGCAATCGAATGTCTGCGCAACCGACGCTGCTCGAACACCAGAAGCCATCCCAAGAGTATATCTTGAACGTTCTTGCGGCGGTGTGCGTGCTGATGCTTTCGATCATGTTCATCTACAAGCAGCACGTGGATCCTAAGAAGCTCATGTCGAAACTGGGTGTCTCGCTGAAGAAGGTTGCGCGTGCCGTCCAGGAGGTCGAGCGCAAAGCGTTCCACATCGCCGGCCTGCTCGTTCCGCTAACCCAAGCGCTCCTGCTCCGAAATGGATTCACAAATCATGATTGCACTCGAATCTGCATCGCGATCACTGTTGTCGGTATCTGTTGCGACTTTTCGAGGATATACATACCGGGCGTTCAGCGCAACTGGCCGCTGCGATCCATCTTGCGCAAGCACGAGTATACGCACCTGACGGGCGGATCCTACTTCAGCCTCGGCTGCACGATCTCCATCGGTGCGCGGCACGCGACCCGGTCCTTATCCCGCGGTCCGTCCACGCCTTTCTTGACACGGTGACACGCATGCGTGCCCCTTTTCGCAGCGCTCTCGCCGCCATCTATAGCCATGGCCAGCATCCTCTTCCTCGTCCTCGGGGACATGACGGCCGCCATCATGGGGGTGAGCTTTGGTGGCGACTCATTTGGAATCCTCAAGCTAGGGCGTGCCGGCAAGAAGAGCCTCGAAGGATCGCTCGCCATGTTCAGCGTGTGCTGTGCTGTGGGCTTCGCCACGTTCGGCCCCATCCGATTGCGAGAATATCCTGTCTTCTTTGGCGCCCTCACGGCGACGCTCACGGAGCTCTACGAGCCCTTCAACCTGAACGACAACTTGACAATTCCCGTTTTCTCGTCGTTGGCGATGCAGTGGGCTTTCCATCGCATCCAGCTGTGCTGACGAAGAGCGCGGGCAGCGCGCGCTATCTTCCGCAACCACACGCACACTGTGGAGCGTGTAAGGTGTATGTCGTGTGCGTGTACAGTATACGGACAGCTCGCCGTCTCAGACACGGCCTTGTAATATTAATTACGGGCGGACGTCGACTTGCGTGGTGCAGCGCATGTAGAATTGTTTACTCGGCACATTCCACGGTGGACTCAGCTATAGGAGTAGGTGGTTATCAAACTCGAAGCGTCATTTTACGTCACACCGACGCTAGACCGTGCGTGGCCACACAGACGAGAGCTCTCAGCTCGCTCACGACTCAGAGAGCGGAGCTCCAAATGCACGGACCGGCGGGAAGTTTCCCAGCACAGCCCTGTGGAGATGCAGACAAGAGATCTACTGCCGCTCGACCCACTCGCTGAGGTGCATGCCAACTGCTCCCGTGTTGCGATCGATGCAGGTGAGATATCGGCCGTCCTGGCCAACACCCTCCTCGAGAATATCAATGACCTGGCCAACGCGGCAGCCGCGCAGCATCAAATGCCCCTGTAAGCGATGGTCGACGGCAAGAAGTTTGCCAGTCCAAAGAGTTTGTTTGCCCTCCAGCGCGGCCTTCCGAACCACGGTTTCCTCCCGTGCTTGCACGCGCGCTGCCGCCAGCCGGCCTTCGAACTCTCGCATCAGGTCCGCACGTCGCTGGCGGTCCCGCTCCGAGGCCCAGTACAAGCCTCCAGCACCGGCAGCCGACCCCACCATGCCGGCGAGGTACAAATTGCCTGAATGGTCCCGGGTTCTCAGCGTCGTGAACGCGCGACGCAACATGCAGGACAGGCCAGGCGCGGACGGCGACACACAGGATTCCAGGTCTGTTCCAGGTTCGGAAATTCCTTCGCAGTTCAACTCAACGCGCAGGCCTGACACCCGTCGGAACGCTCACCACGACGCCCTGCGGCGCTGTGCGCCGTGCGCGCGCGCGCGCGCCGACACACTTTCGCGCGACGCTTCGAACGAAGCGCGAAGGTGGCGTCCGTAAGGGGTGGAGTCCCTGTGCGGCCGAGGTAGGAGGTAGGGCGCTGGCTGCCGACATTATGATGCCGAACGCCATGCTCTGTTTTGTCTGGCTCGCAGGAGCACAGGCCTGGAACATGCCATCAGCACGGCCGCGGATCCACCTCCGCGCAGGATACAGGGTGGCGCCAGTAAAATGGCAGACTGGCGGCATCTTTGGCATCGAAGTCAATGAGAAAAAGAAGCTGGCGGAAGCGAAGGTGTTGGCCGCGCAGCAGGCATTTGTCGAGGCGCGTCGGGCAAGGGAGGCTGCAGAGGCACTTGTCGAGACGAAGGCTGCAGTATGGGATGCAGCGATGGATAAAGTTCGAGCCGCGATAGCGGTGGCAGATGAGGCTGCGGCCGAGCAAGATGCCGCGCAGGAGGTGGCGGATACCAAGGCCGCAGCGGAAGAGGCATGCGCGGAGGCCGTGCGCGCGGCAAAGATACAGGCCGCAGTTGCAGAGGATGCCGTCAAGCAATGGGAGCGCGACAATCCGATCGAGGCGGCTACCCTCGCCGGGGTGGCTGTAGGCGGTGCTGTCGGCGCGGTGGCCGTCGACGCCTTGTTCGCGACCTTGTTTGGGGAGTCGAAAAAGGCGCGGGAGGAGAAGGAAGCGGCGAAAGCCGGCGGACGATCCGGCTCCGACGCGGCGACGGCTTCGGACGCAGCGGCGAAGGCGAAGGTTGTGGCGGACGCAGCGGCGGCTCAGGGTGCAGCAGCGGCCAAGGACGCGAGGCGGGCTGCGGCCGAGGCGGCAGCGGCCGAGGCGGCAGCGGCCGAGGCGGCGGATGGGGCTCCGGGGAGAGCGCTCGCCTCGCCCGCGGAGATCGACGCCGAGCTGCGGCGGAAGCGAGCGGAGGCGGAGGAGGCGCTTAAGTCGAGGCGGCCGCGGAAGCTGACGGACACGGCCAAGGATGCGGTGCTTGAGGGGCTGTTTGGCGCCTTCGGCCTCGACGCGGAGAAGGAGAAGGTGCGCGAACAGGCGGCGCGCGAGGAGAAGCTCTACCGCATCAAACTCTTCGAGCCCGACTTGAAGTTGCTCGGTCTGTCGCTGCTCGACGCCCCAGATCTCGATGAGAAACGCCTGCGCAAGGCCTTCCGTGAGCGTTCGCGCGTGCTGCATCCCGACGTGCGCGACGAGTCCCTGGACCAAAAGGGCGTCCCGACCGTGTACGAGCTGAATGCCGCTTTTGAGGCGCTCCGCAAGCTGCTGTGACGCTTCACATAGGCAGTCCCGCTGGCAGGCTGATCGGCTGGGAGCTTCATGCAAGAGGTCCACAACAGCAGCTGGTCAAAGTACTCAAGTTAAGCTCGGTTCGCCGATGATGCCATCTCTATTCGCACCGCGCGCTCTGTGCGGCGCCGCCGGTGCGCGCTCCTCATATTATGTCACATGTGCATGTGCATGTCGGTTCATGCAGTCGAGGGGGTATAATCTCAGGAGAAACACAGATCGCAGGCACGCTCAGGCAGATTGAGGGTGTATTGTAGGTGATTGCGCAGCGTTCGGTAGACCACAACGACGCGTTTTCTAGTTTGTGACGCTCGCGCCCTGCCCCCAAGACGGGTGAGGACTGTAGCGGGAGGTACTGTCTGTCTCCGTCTCGGCGATGAGCTATCAGACGCCTGGCTTCAAGCGTCCCGACTCGGCCGCCAACCAGCGGCCGCCCAATCTGCTCGAACGCGGATCCTCCGCCTCGGGCAGCCGCTTCGATCCGGCTGCGAGCCGGCCGGCTCCCGGGTCATCAGTCACCGCTGGCTCCAGCGTGCCGAGGTCCAGCTACGACGCCAAATCCAGCTATGCACCCGCTAAATCTCAGCCGGGCCCTGGATCGAGCCTGAGTTCATCTGCTCGGTACGGCGACGACAAGTACGGCGGGCCGAGCTCCTCTCTCAGCAGCAGCACGAGGTCCAGCTATGATCCGGCCAAGTCGACGCCAGGGCCAGGTTCCTCGATCACCGCCGACAGGTTCAGCTCCTCAGACCCAGCCAAGTCCCAGCCGGGCCCAGGCTCCTCACTCAGCAGCAGCACGAGGTCCAGCTATGATCCGGCCAAGTCGACGCCAGGGCCAGGTTCCTCGATCACCGCAGACAGGTTCAGCTCCTCAGCCGGCCGCGACGCCGCACGCCCGTCCTCGCCATCGGGAGGGCAGCGCTCGTCGTTTTCGCGTGAGGGCAGCAGCGGGCGCCTCGACAGGATCCAGGAGGTCGACAGCCGGAGCGGCCGCGACGACATGCGCAGCGGCGGCCGTGACGACCGCGGCAGCTCGCGCGACCCGTACGATCGCGGAGGCCGCGACAGTGCCTACGATCGTGACAGAGGCGACAGAGGCGGGCGCGACGACCGTGGGCGCGACGACTTCAGTCGCCAGGGCAGCAGCGGCCGCCCGGAGCGCGTCCAGGACTTCGACCGCGGCGGGCGCGATGACCGTGGCCGCGACGACCGTGGCCGCGACGACCGTGGCCGCGACGACCGTGGCCGCGACGACCGTGGCGGCGGCGGGCGCGACGATCGAGGCAGCTCGCGCGACCCTTATGATACACGCAGCCCCGGCCGCGGCAGTGGACGAGACGCCGATCGGCGGTACGGCGACGATCCTCGCGACGACCGGGACCGCGGCGTCGGGCGCGACTATGGCGATCGCGGCGGCGATCGTGGGCGCGACTATGGCGATCGCGGCGGCGATCGTGGGCGCGACTATGGCGATCGCGGCGGCGGCCGGGACGACGATCGCGGGCGCGACGAGGGCGACCGCGGCCGCTCGGCCTCGCCCGCGGTTGGCGGCGGGACGCCGCGCGACGCGGACGCCTCGAATCAGGCGGCTGCCGAGAAGTGGGAGCGGCTGATGCGCTCGAACGTCATCGTGCCCTCGCCCGGTCCACCAGGGTACGATCCCAAATCAGGGAGACCGCCGCCCAAGCGCGACACTGTGCCGTATCGGCTGACGCTTCGCGGCGTGAGCTCGCTGCGCGTGCCCGAGCGCGTGTCGCGCGAGGCCGACAATGCGGGCGCGCGCATCTCGCACCGCATCTCGGCCTCGCTCTTCGACACGACCGATCGGCGCTTCTTCGGACGCACTTGGGAAGGGTCGAGCGTGCCACTGCGCGAGAGCCGCTCCGTCATCGACGTCGACCACGACATCGAGCTCTACTTCCACTCGGCGCAGACGGGCGGCCGGTGTGTGCTCGTGCTCGAGCAAACGCTCATCGTCGAGAAGTCGCCGCCCTCGGAGCATGCTGTCGGTTGGGCCATCCTCGAAGTCTTCGACCGCACGTCCAGCGGTCTGGGGGCGCTCAAGGACGTGGCCGACAGCGGGCGTGACAGCGGGCGTGAAACATCGCGCGTCGAGTTCTATTCGGGCACGCCTCTCGCACTCCTGCAGCCCGAGCTCAGCCCTCCGTACAGGCGAAACCGCTTCCTCAAGCCCTCGCAGGCGCAGCTGAGCTATGCGCTCAGGGGGCACCGCCAGATGCGCCCGCTGCTGCACGCGTTGCCTGTGGATGTCTTCACCACCGCCGAGGAGGCGTGGCCTGGTCTGCTCCCCTCGCGCGAGCCCGGGCGCGACGGCCGACTCATCCTCTCGCCCTTCGCCAAGCCCGAGACGCGCTCGCTCCAGACCGCGTGCCGGCTCACCGCAGCGTCGGTGCGCCTCGCGCTCGGAACGGCGCTCGAGTCGGAGACGGCCAAGGCGGCCTATGCGGCCATGCTGCCGCCACCGCGCGGCGGCGCCAAGCCGACGCCCGTGCCCTCGTCGGGGCTGACCACGGGCCAGCGCCGGCTGCTCGTGGGGCTTCACTCGTCGCATGCGCTGCTCGCGCCCAAAAGCGTGCTGGACTCACGCGAGGGGCCACCCGTCAGCTCCGCCGACGGTCGTACTCCGGGCGCGCCTCCGGGCTCTCTTGTGGCGCCGAAGGTGATCAGCCTCGAGACGGACAGCAGCGCGCGCGCGCCAGCGGGCGCTCCGGCGGGTACGGTGATGCTGCGCGCGCAGGCGAGCTCGTCGGCGGTGCTCGAGGGCTTCGTGTTGCATGCAAGCGTGGCTCTGGTCTTCGAGCTGCAGACGGAGGTGACGACACCCAACCGCGGGCCGAGGCGCTGGATCAGCGTGGCGTGGGGCTGTGCGGTGCTCACGCCGGAGCCGACGCGCCCACCGAACTTCCCGCAGCGGCTGCGCGTGCAGATGGCCTTCGGCTGCAATGGCAAGCCCTGCCCTCTCTCCCTCGAGAAGCTCCCCGACGGCGGCTCGGCGCTCAAGACGGCGCTCCCCGCGGCCGCACCCACGCTCGAGTTGGAGGTGTCGGTTCCCAAGGAGATCGACTCCATGCGCAAGGAGCTTGACAGCCAGGAGGCCGACGACGCGACCGCGCTCGCCACGAAGCTCGCCGAGGGCGCTAGCGCCAAGCAGGCGCAGGAGGTGGCCGCGGCCGAGCAGGCCTTTAACCTCGCCTTCACCACGCCTGAGCCCGAGCCCGAGCAACGTCCGGAGCGTGACGACAAGGATCGCGACCGGCGTGACAAGGATCGTGACGACAAGGATCGCGATCGGCGTGACAAGGATCGTGGCCGGGACCAGGAGCGTGACAAGGGCAGGGACAGTCCGAAGCGCGATAAGGAAAGGGACGTCGAGCGGGACCGCGACAAGGATAGGGACAAGGAGCGGGACCGGCGCGACGAGGGCAAGCGCGACTCGCCCAAGCGCGATAAGGAGGCAGACCGGCGCGAGAAGGCCAAGGCCGACCGGGAGCGTGACGACAAGGATCGCGATCGGCGTGACAAGGATCGTGACGACAAGGATCGTGATCGGCGTGACAGGGAGCGCGAGCGCGACAAGGACAAGCGCGACAGCCCGAAGCGCGACAAGGACGACGAGAGAGACCGCGACAAGGATAGGGTCAGTCCGAAGCGCGACAAGGATAGGGACGAGGAGCGTGAGCGCGACAGAGACGACGACAAGCCCCGCCGTGATCGCGATGACAAGGACAAGGAGCCCGAGCCGAGCGCGAAGGAGATTGCGCAGGAGAGGCGCGCATCGTCGCACCACTTTGCGAAGATGCAGTCGCTCGAGCGACAGGCGTACCGCGGCTGGCGAGAGATCGCGGCCATCCAGCGCCACTCGAAGCCTCTCGGCCGGATCGACCTGCACGTGCACTCGCTCAAGCTAGTCGGGCCGGTGCCCGCGCACTTTGACCAGTTCTGGCTGCAGCTGCGTCCACTCGTTACCACATACCCGCTGCGCACGAACCGTGTCGCGCGTCCTCGGGAGCCTGCGAAGGGGGAGGCGCCGAGCAGCGTGTCCATCGACTACGCCGAGTCGCTCGAGCTGCTCCCAAGCGCTGCGGGCACCACACGGCTGCAGACGGCGCTGCAGCCCGAGCGCTCCGAGGCAGCCTCCACGCTCACGTATGTGCTCTACGGCATCGCGAGCACCCAAGGCACGGTGGGGGAGCCGCTCGCCGAGGCGCAGCTGCCTCTGCGCGGCCTGTGGTCGAGCGGCGCCGACGTCGTGCGCAGCGCACTGCCGCTCTTTGCGCCCGACCGTACGGAGCTCGCGGAGATCTCTGTGACCGTGCACGCCCTCGCCGCCATCCGCGCTGTCACCGCCCCGCCCGTCGACCGCGCCGCCGCCGCCAAGGCCGAGCTCGCCGCAAGGGGCGCCAAGCCGGCGGCAGAGGGCCGTCCGGTGGAGCCGGGCACGGCCCCTTCGCGCGCGCTCGTGCGCTCGTCGGCTGAGCAGGCGATGGCCGAGCTCGTGGCGGCGGGCGGTGGAGGTTATCACGAGGCCCGGGTGATCTCGACGATGCCCACCGGCTCGGCCGCCGATCGCGCCGATCGTGCCATGCTGTGGAAGGCGTCAATGCACCTCGGGCGCACGGCGCTCGATGGCGCGGCCGCAGCCCAGGCGGGCGTGCCCGTCGTCGAAGACGCCGCCGAGTGGGCGCCCAACATGGCGCACAATCTGCTCGTGCAGTTCGTCTGCTTCTCGGCGAGCGGCGAGAGCCCCCCGCCCGAGTCGATCTACCTCTCGTTCCAGCTCTACCATTTTGCGCCGCGCACCACGCCACGCGCGATGCTCCTCACCGCGGACGAGGCGACCGCGCACGCGGCCGGCGCCGCATCGGCCCCAGCCGACGCCGTGAGCTCCTCTTCTGGCCGCCGGCCACGCGGCTCCAGCCCGACGGGCGGCGAGGGCGGCGCGCGTCCAGACGCCCTCGTGCTCGAGGTGCGCGACCTCTCCCTCTCCCAGGACGGGCGCGACGCACCGTACCAGCAGCTGCTCCTCGAGATCGAGATTGCGGGCGTGCACCCGCTGCCTGCCGACGCGGCGGGTGCGCCGCCCTTGGCGAGCGCTCCCATTCGCACGCCCTACGCGACCAAACGCGGTCGGCGCGTCGACTTTGGCTTCTCACACTCGCTTGAGGTGCCGCCCGCCTCGGCCGCGGCTGTGGCGCTTCTCAAGGCCCTCAAGACCAATGAGCCTGGGCGCGACGCGGTGATCACGTTCACCCTCAAGGCGCCCTCGGGGGGGCGCGCGGCTTCGGCGTCGCGCGCGGGCGCGTCGGGCGGGCGCACGCGCGACGCGCAGAGCGCGATGACCGACGTGGCCTCGGGTACGATCGACCTTCAGCAGCTGCTCACCGACAATGTGGATGCGATCGACGCGGGAGTGCCCATGTCGGGCACCGGCGGCTTCGTCGGCACGCTCACCGTCTCCGTCAAGGCGCTCGCGCCCATCTTAGCGCTCCAGAAAGCCGAGCGCGCGCAGGCCGCCGCCGCGCCGCGTGCCGAGGCCGCCGAGGGCGCCGGCGCCGCCACCGCCAAGGCCGCCAAGGAGCGCGACCTGATGCTGGTCGCAGCGGACGCGGGGCTTGCCCGCGAGGGCCCCGGGCTCGTCGAACGCTTCCTGGTGCAGCCGCCCGCCGCCGAGACTGAGGCGCCGCGCTCTGGCACTGGTGATGCGGCCGCGCGTTCGGCCGCACAGGCGGCAGTTGCGTCGCGCGCCGACGGCGAGGCCTTCGCCGCGGTGCAGACCCAGCGACTGCAGAGCTACCTGCAGAACAAAGCGGTCGCCATCGACGTGTGGGATGGCGCGTCGCTGCTACAGATCGGCACGGCACGCGTGCCGCTCGCGGCGCTGCTCAAAAAGGGCACCGAGCGAGTGGGGCCCGCCTCCGTCACCAAAGAGTACCTGTCGGTCGATGTGCTCGACACGGCGCTCACTTCGATCGACTTGGCGCCGTCGGCTGACGTGGCGGCGGTCGTCGAGCCGCGCCGTCGTGGCAAGCTCAAGCTCGTGATCGCGCGCCTGAGCTGCCCCGTGCAGGGCGCCTCGTCGGGCTCGTCGCCCGATCAGCCGCTCCACCCCGGACAGCCCTCGCGAGCCCTCGCGGCCGCGGCTGAGGTTGGGGCCGCGCCCAAGCAAAAGGTTCGCACGCGCGCGCTCACGGACGCGTCCGACCCGAACGTGCCCGCCAACGTGCCCAAGACGCGCGAGCCCACCGCCGCTGAGGAAGCTTCCCTCTACCGGCGCCAGCTACGTCGCCAGAAGCAGCGCGAGTGGCTGCGCTCGACTGGCGGGCGTGTGGCCCCAGACCCAGGGGTGGGCGGCGGCGGCGCGCTCGGCGGCGCCGGCCAGCCTCTCTCGCGCTCGGCAGATGGCTTCACGTCTCTCGGGCTCGCGGGCAGGTTGGCAGGCGCGGCAGCCGAGGGGCTGGGCGCGGGGGGCGCGGGCTCGGTCGCGCGTTCCCTTGAGCTTGGGTTGAGTGACGAGCATTCCTTCTCACGTGCGCGACTGCAGCTGCAGCAGCGATCTCTCAAAGCGGCCGAGGCGTATCGTGCCAAGCACCGCGAGGAGCGGCTGCGGCTGCTGCTGCAGGACCAGGCGTCGCTCACGAGATACGTGTACCCGTCGTACGGCTCTGCCGAGCTCGTCGAGCTCCCCTTCCGCAACCCATACGCCGAGCCGCATGCATTCACCATCGACTGGGACGATGCGCTGGGCCACCTGAGCCTTGTGACCGCGGTGGATGAGTGGCGAGCGCTGAAGGCGATCCATGGGCTCTCGACGCCCTCGGAGGAGAACCTGCTGCTCCACGGCCGACAGCTCTGGCTGCAAGCGCATGAGCTCGTATACATCCCCATCAAGTACCAGGGATGGCAGCACGGCCAAGTGGCGCTGCACGGCGCGCCCGCCGCCGCCGCCGCCGCCGAGGCCGAGGCGACTTCGCCCACGCGTGGGCGGCGTGTGGTGGCTGCGGCGGCGCTCAGCCCGGCGGAGGTGGCGGCACAGCCCCTGGGCAAGCGCACGCTCATCGTGCGCGTGCTCAATGTGCAGTCGGAGACGGTAGGCGCCCTCGAGCTGCGCGTGCGCCCGCAGCCGTACGTGGTCGATCAGACGTTCCGCTTCCACCAATCGGAGCACGAGTTCCTCAAGACGACGATCCGGATGGCCTCCGTGCGCTGGCATGCGTCGTCCGCGCTCCCGCACCACTTGCCCGCACAGCACGGCGGCCTCACCGGCGCGCCTCCCCCCACCGGCCCCACCGTCCACGGCTTCAGCGCGGCTGCCGTCGCCGGCGTTGCGGGCGGCCCAGCAGCGTCGGCGGGCGGCGGCGCGCCACCTCCCGTCTGGGTGCGCTCCTCCGATCCCAATGTGGTGTGCGGCGTGCACGAGCAACGGTCGGCCTCACAGCCGTTAGAAGTGTCGATCAAGTTCAAATGCGGCTCGTCGCCCACGGTCACGCGCTTCCTCGTGCTCGTGTATGCGGACGTGTGGATGCATACCATCCTAGAGACGTGGGAGCTGATCGTGCATGCGCTGCAGCGCGTCGACGTCCACGCACTCATGGGGCAGTCATCGATCGCCAAGGCGATGCTCCGTGGCGACGGTGGCAACGGCGGCAGCGGCTCGCGGGGGCTCGTCCAGTGCTTCTCATCCGCGCCTGCCGAGCTCAAGCTCTCGCCGAATGCACCGTTTGCACTCACGGGTGGTCTGACGGAGGTGACGCTCGCCCTCCGCCCTCATGTCGCCGGCCGACGCCAGTACGTGGTGCATGCGGTCGACCTGTCGCGACGGGCTCTGCTCGCGTCATGGCTCGTGTGCGCCGTCAACCGGCAGCCCGCGATTACCAAGGCCTTCGAGCTGCAAGTGCCTGCGGCGCTCGGTGCCCGTAAGAAGGTGGCCCTCTCCAACCCTTACGCGTACGACGCAACCTTCCACTTCTCGACGGACAAGCCGCACCTGCTCGCCTTCTCGGCCCCCTCGCTCTCGATCCCGTCGCAGGAGGCCAAGTACATTGGGCTGCACTTCTCGCCGCTGCCGAGCGGGGGGGTGAGCGACGGGCACACGCGCGTGCTCGTCTTCGTCAACAACGAGGAGGACAAGAATGAGGAGTGCATGGAGATCACACTCAAGTATGTGGGCGCGTGAGGAGAACTCGAGCCGAGGCGGAGGGGGAGGGGGGTGTTCGTGCAACATGCGGCATGGGAGGCTCAACGCTCAACGGAAACGTGTGCACACATGCAGCGAGAGGGCGGGCCGCCGGCTGCGGAACGCATCATGCGCTGAGACGGACCGACGTGTTTGGCCTGGTATCGCTCGTGGTCGCGTCGGTGGCACAGGAGCTCCACCGAGGGGTCAGCAATAGAGAGTATCGATTCGTGTACGCGGAAGATCTCTCTTCTGACTTCTCTGACCTTTTTTGGTGCGAAAATACCGCGTTGTTCGTCGTGGACGACCGAAAGACGTCGAATCTCGAAACACGCGATCGAGCGATGGCGAGCGAAGTGCCGATGCGCAACCGGACGGGAACGGGGGCGTGACGGTCACTGGCTCACTGCGAGCTCTGAGGTCTGAGCGACTGAGCGTTGACTGATGACTTTCATCAGCCCCAACACTCGTCGGTTACCATCCGCCACGCTTGGTTTGTCTGGGCACCCCCCTCGCCACGTATGTGCGCTGCCGTCGTCGGCGTGTTGTACTTTACATGTAGGCGCCTCCTCACGACACCAAACCACACCTCCAATCGACTCGTCGTCAGTATTCTGCTGCCTCCTCCTGCCTCCTCACACACAACTCCAATCTACACCAATTCACAAGTCCGCCTACGGCCCAGTCAAGTTTTAGTCAAGTCAAGTCAAGTCACTTCATAAACAACAGACAACCTAATAGGTTTCGGTCTTCGCGCTGAGGCGCTGTCGTGCGCGCGTGCGGGTTGTGTGGTGGTGGGTTTGGATGGTTGTGAGGTTCGTCTGTGTGATCCGTGTGCCCGTGTGCGCCCGTGTGTCCCGTGTGTGTCCCGCGTGTGTGTGTCTCGGCTCCCCACGGTGTCTTTGAACCTAATTTAGGATGCCATCGTTTCTGTTTCGTCGACTTGACTTGACTTGACTGGACAAGTTTTCCTTCCGGCGTTCCCGACGAGTGGCCGACGAACGAGAAGCCTGTCGAAAGGCGGACTCCTGCTCGGATGGAGGCGAGTGGCCAGACTTACCAAGCGCTCGCTGAGAACGCGAATAGGGCGGGCCTGCAAGCCAACAAGGAAGGCCATGTCGCGGAGGCGCTGGAGCACTTCAAGGAAGCCGCCAGGCTGGTGCCCAAAGACCCTCGCTTCCTGCTGAGCGCCGCCAACATGTGCCAAAAGCAGGGTATCGCGAGCAGAGACAGCGACTTATTACGCGAGTCGCTCGAGATGTATGGCGCGCTCGCTGCAAACCCTAACCTCGCCGAACATCCTCGCCTCGCCGAGATGGCTGCCGCCAAGTGTGTTGCGGCGGAGCAGGCGTTGCGAATGCTCACAGAGGGGGTACCAGGCGTCGAGTGGGCGCTGGAAGAATGGGCATCGTCGTCGCCGTCCTCGCCGTTGCCCACACCAGCGCCGACGTCGTCATCGGCGCAACTACCACCGCCGCAGCTGCCGCTGCCGCTGCCGCCGCCACCGCCCTTGTTCCCGACAATCGACGTGAGCAGCCTGGGCGTCGACGGTAGCTTCCAGCCGCTCCAGGTCAACTCGCGCGTGCCTGTGCCCATCGAGACGGCACTCTTTTCGGGTTGTGCGCTCTTCCTCGTGCGCCCCGAGCCGGAGGCGGCCGACACGTACTACATGGGAAAAGTCTTTCGGGGCCGTCGCCGTCGTTTTGAGGTGCAAGTGCAGGGCCGGTTCAAAGCGGCGACGCCGGGCGGCGTGTTCACGGGCGGTGAGGTGGAGTTACCGCAGATGCAGCTGGGGCTGCTCACCAAGGGCGTGGCGCGCGGCGTGCTCTCCCTCATCTCGGCAGTGCTTCCGATCCATTTCTCGTTTGGGAACCCTTCACTTTCACAGAATGCGGAGCGTCCGCACATCGTCTCGAACCTCATGATCGCTGCGGATCGAATGATCGTGACACCTGCTGGAGAGGCGCCGCCGCCGCTGGGCACGGACGCGACCTTTGACCTCGAGGATCTCGAAGATAATGCTGCGCGCAAGCGGCGGCGCCAGCTGGGCGCCATTCCTTTTGAGGTCGGGCCGACATACACTTTCTCGTTCAACACGTCTAATCTGGACCTACCGACCTGGAAGATGGTCGGCGTGCCTTTCTCGGGCACGGTGGACTTGCACAACTTTTGGCAGGACGGCGCGCTGCGCATCGTGTGCTACCACCTGCGGCCAAAGTCGGGCGCCAAGGCCGGCGCGTCCGATGCACACCAGCCCGCGAGCGCCGACTACGCCTTCGCCATCCGAATCGCCCACGTCGACCCGGCGACCAGGGCGGCGGAGGCGGCGGAGGCGTCCTTGGCGTTGTCGCGCGAGGCAAGCCCGAGCTCACCTCACGTGCTCAGTGATGATGCACCGCTCGACGGTGAGCCCATGGCTGCGGTTGGAGGTGAGCTATGGGAGCTCGTTGACCCTCGCGAGTCTCGGCGCAGCCACCCCGATGGACGTGAGCGCGAGGGAAGCCCTCTCGCGGAGGAGGAGGATGGCGTGGAGGAGGATGACGTGGACCGGGCCTCGTACAAGACTGCAGACGAGTTCGACGATGCCGTGGAAGAGCTCGCGGCCACTGCGGGCACGACGCGTGCGCCCGGAGCGCAGCCCCCGCTTTACCTGCGCGGCGGTGCCGGCAGTGTGCCAGCTCGGATCGATGTGCAGATGCGCGGGCTGGTTGGCTCGCACACCAGCCTGCTGCTCGTCGTGGTAGAGAGCACGGTGATGGTACTGTCGCAGGCGGCTCTCATGCGCCTGCTGCCGCGAAAGCTGTGGAACGCGAGCGAGAAGGCCGCCGTTGCGTGGAATTGGAGCCCGAGGCTACACTCGGCCGAACGGCAGCGGCGCGTCGCGTGCTACGCCCTCGACACATGGCTGGCTACCTTTGAGCGTTCGGCGCCGTCAGTCCAAACTGCCTTCTCTACCACGGGTGCGCTGCCGCTCCTGCAAGCTGCGAGCGGTAGCGGCGGCCTGAGCGACGAGTTCCTGAGTCACCTCGAGTCGCCGCCAGCGAGCACAGCGAGCGCGCGCCTCGAAGGGGCTGCTTTGTTGGCCGAGAGCGAGGCGTACCTTCGCGAGGAGCGAATCGCGCTTGTCTTCCCGTCATGGCGCTCGTCGGAGGCGTACCTGACCATTGGGCGTGGCAAGACGCTCATCACCGTCCCTCTCGCCTCAATCATCTCGTGCGCTGCCAAGGAGAGCACCGCGGCGCTTGCGGGCTCAGGCCTAATGGCCCTGGAGATCGGCACTCTCGCACGCGTGCACGTACTCCTTATCGCGGGCCTCGAGGCGCGCGACACGTGGCTGCAAGCCATCCTCGGCTCTCTCCCCATGCCGCTCGGGAGCTTTGCGCCCAGCACGGCGCCAGAAAGCTCGGCGCCGTGGCCTCCGCCGAGCACGATGCCGGCCACGCCGCGCCTGAACGAGCCCTGGAAGGAGGCGGCCGGCGCCGACCCTAAGCTCTACCTACACAAGTCGCACGTCTTCCGATGCGCGGAACGTCGCGTACTCAACTGCCGGCGCGTCATGTGGCGCGGCCTGAGTGAGGTGCGAGGTGCGGACGCGTGCGCGCTCGTGGCGCAGGCGCTGCGTGTCTCGTGCGAGCTGTGCGCGCTGCACGACGACGAGACGGTGCAGGGGCAGGCGGACCTGTACGAGCGGCTTACGTGCTTCTTCGACCTCACGTGCGAGCTCAAGCACATCGTCCTCGAGAGTCTTGAGACGCGTGAGCAGCAGCTGAGCTTCTTCCTCAACCTCTACCATCTACTCATCAACCACAGCTACTTGCTCCTCGGTCCGCCACCCTCCAAGTTCGCGTGGCTCTCTTATTTCACGACGGTCGCTTACCACGTGGGCGATGAGCTCGTCTCCCTGGCAGGCCTCGAGCACAACATCCTTCGCTCCGCCATGAGCACGCCCTCCTCGCTCATTGGCGGCCTCATCATCCCACAATCTCGCTACTCGTGCGCGCTCACGACGGCGGAGCCGCGCCTCAACTTTGCGCTCAATTGCGGCTCGCTCTCGTCTCCGCCGTGCGTGCCCGTGTATACGCCGGAGCGGCTCGATGCGCAGCTCGAGGCAGTGACGCGCTCCATCCTGACTGAGAACGTGAGCGTCGGAGCCGATGGTAAACTCTACCTGCCGATCGTCCTCCAGCTCTTCTCGCGCGATTTCGGCGTCAAGGGTGCAAAGGCGAGCGCCGCCGAGCTCGCGCGCTACGTAGCAGCCCGGGTGGACGACGAGTCCCTCGCCCGTAGGATTTGGAGCGTTCTCCAAGCGACGGGCGCCGGGACGGGCGCGTGGGGCGCAGGCCCCTCGATCCGATATGGCGTCTTTGAGTTCCGCTGCCGAACTCTTGCGGTACTTTCGGACGCAGAGCTGGGGCTACAGCCTGCGTGATGCTCCTAAGTATATGAATCCACCCATGTGTTGACTCGGCTGTGCTGTCATGTGTGAAAACTGTGACACTAACTGTCTAACCAACCATTCACACCATCCAACCAGACCCGAGCAACGCGAATGTCCACAATGCGTTGTGCCCTGCGGCGACGGCGACGAGCTGGTTCGTGCGTTGGCCCCGCGAACGTTCATCGCGGATTTGCCGCGCCCAGTTATCGAGTTCTTGTGCGTCAACGAGGAGGCCCACCTCGTCGTGCTGGGAATCTGTCGACGAGTTCTGGGGGCGGAGCTGCAGCGGCGGCGCGAGGCTCGCCGCGGTGCGAATGAGAGCGTCGACGTGGGCCGTCTGCGTACGCAACAGCACTTGGGACGGCAAGGGCAGCTTCGGGCGCTCGGATAAGGCGAGCGCGGCGAGGCGTTGGAAGAAGCGAATGGCGCCCACGCAAGCCACCCCTTCCGACACGGCGCTCAAGTCGAGCTCATCCAGAGCGACCAACTCTGGCGGTAAGTGACCCTCGTTGCCATATTCCACTGCGGTCCAGCGCAGGGAAGGCCACGGGAACGCATCCTTCTGGTGGCGGCTCGCCTGCTCATCCCACAGCTTGAGGGCATCCTGCAGCTCACCTCGATCCAAACAATCCCGCAGCACCAGCTCGAGCGACTCGTGTCCGAGCGTCGCACCTTCCGAGTGAAGCTGCCGGTGCAAGGCCCGAAAGGCCCTGAGGTTGCCCGCTCGCACGCACCGCTTCAGCAGGTCATCCGAAAGCTGGCCGGCGGCGGCTGCGTCGACATGGTGCTTCAGCTCATCCCACACCGCCAGCGATTCGAGCGGGCATTCGTGTGCCCGCGCGGCGCCCTCCAGCAGCGCGTGAATCGCGGGGTCTGATCGCTCGTGAGGCATGAGGCGACCGTGACGCTCGCGCAAAGCGGCCATCAGCTCAAGTGCGCTGCCCGACAGCCCTGCCTCCGCGAGCGCGAGAACTAGTGCCCGCACGTTTTCAGGCGGCGGTGCTAGCCCTGCAGCCAGCGCGCCTTGACACACCTTCAGCGCTCGAGCCGTGTCGCCGCAATCCAAACGCGCACTTAAGAGCAGCCCGAATGTGGATGCCGTTGGCGTCACCCCCGCCTCACGCATGATCCGCGTAGCCAAGCGAAGCGCCGTATCGTCGCCGCCCATGACACATGCAACGAGCAGGGGCTCGAAAGGCTCGATCGCTCGCGGCCGTTGCTCTTGCAGAAAGCGGAAAGCATCCTGTCGGCGTCCCGCTGCGCAATGTGACTCGACGATGTTGGCCATGGCGCGCATCCTGGCGGCGGTCGCCTCGATGCTGTTGGTCATGGTGAGCAACGCCTCCAAGTGTTGTGGACGCAGCCGCGGCTGTGCCGCCAGGATGCGCGTGGCTAGCAGAGAAGCTCGCAGCGACATTATCAGCTGACGGCAGCTATGAACCTGAATACCGGGTACCACGTACCGTAGCTCGATGACGAAGTCCGCGGCGCTCATGCCAGCGCGTCTGCGGGGTCGCTGTCGGCGGATTGCTTCCGGGGGGAACTTTTTACAAGTTTTTACGCGTTACGGTGTCCGAGTACCGAGACACCGTCGACCGCGTGCGAGTGGCCGTACTGCATTCGTGCTTGTCCTCATTGAGCTATCATTGAGCCCTCTCAACCCATGTCAACAAAAACCTGAGGCCATGGCCTCAATATTGATGTAGAGGTTGCATGTGCGCCTTGCCATCCGTATTCCGCTTGCTCGCGCAAAACGTTTCAGTAAACGGTTTCGAGACGGGGCAGACGCGCTCTGGTTTTTTCCCCGGGGACTTCCGTCGAAACAACCTGACAGAGACCATACGACGTGAGTAATGGTGCTCTACAATGTGAGAATTTACAAGCAGATGTGTGCGGTATGACTATTGTGAGGTCTACCTTGTTTCCACGTTCCATGATCGGATTGTGAAATGAGTGTGAGTGGAGTAGTTACAGTTGAGGTTACTACGAGTTTGTTTTTCACAGCTCCTCCAACTGTGCAGAACACCCTAACCGCTTCTTCTCCACAAGTCTGGCTAGGCAGGGCATGGAGCCTCTAGCTAAAAAAAGCCTAGCCAAGACAGCATGTGGACATGGGTCATGAGGACAGTCTACACCTGGTGCACGCTTGTTTCGAGACATAATGACAAATGTCAGAACTGAAAATCAACCCTGTGAAGCACAGCCTGCGTCAAGCTTCCTGCTCCGCCGCCCACACAATCACGCATGCCTGGCCATCGTGCATCGAGGTTGAATCTGGCTAACTTCTCCCTGATTTGGCAGGGGCAGAGTGTCACACGGCGGGGGCGGGCGCTCCGAAGAGCAATCTTCGTTTTCTCAACGGGCTGGTTTTCTACGTGGGCGCCCCACTCGCGACGTCCCCTGACATGGTCTGGATGAACAACTGCAACGCCGCGTGCAGCGACGATGGCGGGCGCGGCCCTGGCTCGGAGTTCGCAACGCGTGCCTACGTCACCACCGACTGCGTCAGTTGTGGCCCGCACGATTCCATGCCATCGCCGCCTCCACGGTCACCAGCAGTGCATCTGGCACCCAACCCACCGCCAAACATGTGCTCGAATCCATTCACCGACCTCTACCGCAACCCGGCTGGCAGCTCCACCATCGACTCGTGCGCCATCTGCCGCGATCCTGCATGCACTCGCGCCGGTCGTAACTCAATGACGGCCGACGACGGGCTGCGCAAGGGGGCGCGCCAGGTCTCTGAGATCGCACTCGAGGAGCTCTTCATCGAGGGCAAGCTCTGGGAAGCTGACGTAAGGTGCTTGCTCCCGCACGCTCAGAGGAACGCGGACGAGGACACTACGGGCGACCCCGTCGAGCAAGCGGCGGACTTGGACGGTGTGCATTTGCTGTGGGTGGCGTGCTTCGACGGCGCACTCGTGCTGCTCAGGCTCGGGTTGCTCGTCTTTGCAGTTTGCTCGGAGCAGGAACGATCCGGCCGGGGCAAGCGCTTTGCGATTTGGGCGAGGCACAATCGATCCTACAGTAACAAGTGGATCGAATTGGCCTTGCTCGCGCTCTTGGTCCCACGGTCCGCCGACGCACAGACCTACTTTACCGTCTCCTCCGGCAATTGCACCGTCGATCCGAGCTCCCCGAACTGCATTCGCTCGCCCAACTTTCCGTCGAGTTATCAAGACAACCAGTCGTGCACTATCACGCCATATGCGCTCGCCATCGGAGATCCATTGACAGCGACCTCCTTTAGTACGGAGGCTTGTTGCGACCGTCTTTCCATACCTAGCTACCCGTCAGGCACGGTGACAGCCTTCTCAGGATCAGGTGGGCCCTCCAATTTCGTCTTGGGCTCGGGGTCGATCCAATGGTCTTCAGACAGCAGCGTCATTGGCTCCGGCTGGCGAGTGTGCTCGTATCCGTCGTCGCCGCCGCCTCCGCCGTCGCCGCCGCCGTCGCCGTCGTCGCCGCCGTCGCCGTCGTCGCCGCCGTCACTGCCGCTGCCCTCCACGTTGTCGCCCTCGCCGTTCTCGCCGCCCTTGGCGCCAGCACAGCCTCCAAGACCAGCGCAGCCTGGCTGGCACGTCGAACGCCACGGCCGCAGGCGTTACCCTCCCCCGCAGGACCTCCAGCTGGACGGCCACCCGACGGCGTTCGCACCACCCAACTGCTCGGCACCAGGGCGGGTGGGCTGCGTTGCGATGCCCATGCCAGCCCGTACAAAGCCTGCAGCAGGCGTTCGAGCTGCGCTCTGGCCACCGGCGTGCTCCCTATCCTCCGAGCCAGGGTGCCTGCGCCTCCCGAAGCCTTTGGCGAGGACGGGGGACGAGCCACCCGATAGTGGCGAAGCTGTCCTTCGGTTTGTTGATAGAAACGTGGCGTTTCTGACCGGCAAGAGCGCGTTCACAAGGTCGATCGCGGCGGCGGACGTGGACGGCGATGGCGACCTCGACGTGCTGCTCGGGAACGACGGCAGTCCCAGCCGAGTGTTGCTCAACGCGGGCGACGGCACGTTCCCGACGAGCATCGAGCTGCCCGGCGGCAACACTTCCACGTCGTCGATCGCGGCAGCGGACGTGAACGGCGACGGCGACCTCGATGTGCTGCTTGGGAACTACGGCAGTCCCAGCCGCGTGCTGCTCAACGCGGGCGACGGCACGTTCCCGACGAGCATCGAGCTTCCCGGCGGAAGCGCGTACACAAACTCGATCGCGGCGGCGGACATGGACGGCGACGGCGACCTCGACGTGCTGCTTGGGAACGACGGCAGGCCCAGCCGCGTGCTGCTCAACGCGGGCGACGGCACGTTCCCGACGAGCATCGAGCTGCCCGGCGGCAGCGCGTCCACGCGCTCGATCGCGGCGGCGGACGTGGACGGCGACGGCGACCTCGATGTGCTGCTTGGGGTCGCTGGCAGTCCCAGCCGCGTGCTGCTCAACGCGGGCGACGGCAGCTTCCCGACGAGCATCGAGCTTCCCGGCGGAAGCGCGTCCACGTACTCGATCGCGGCGGCGGACGTCAACGGCGACGGCGACCTCGATGTGCTGCTTGGGGTCGCTGGCAGGCCCAGCAGCGTGCTGCTCAACGCGGGCGACGGTACATTCCCGACGAGCATCGAGCTGCCCGGCGGCGGCGCGTCCACGTACTCGATCGCGGCAGCGGACGTGGACGGCGACGGCGACCTGGACGTGCTGCTTGGGCACCATGGCAGTTCCAGAGTGCTGCTCAACGCGGGCGACGGCACGTTCCCGACGAGCATCGAGCTGCCCGGCGGAAGCGCGTCCACAAACTCGATCGCGGCGGCGGACGTGGACGGCGACGGCGACCTCGATGTGCTGCTTGGGAACGACGGCAGTCCCAGCCGCGTGCTGCTCATCGTGGGCGACGGTACATTCCCGACGAGCATCGAGCTGCCCGGCGGCAGCGCGTCCACGTACTCGATCGCGGCGGCGGACGTGGACGGCGACGGCGACCTCGACGTGCTGCTTGGGAACGACGGCAGTTCTAGAGTGCTGCTCAACGCGGGCGACGGCACGTTCCCGACGAGCATCAAGCTGCCCGGCGGAAGCGCGTACACAAGCTCGATCGCGGCGGCGGACGTGGACGGCGACGGCGACCTCGACGTGCTTCTTGGGAACGTAGACAGTCCCAGCCGAGTGCTGCTCAACGCAGGCGATGGCACGTTCCCGACGAGCGTCGAGCTGCCCGGCGGCGGCATGAACACGCGCTCGATCGCGGCGGCGGACGCCGACGGCGACGGCGATGGCGACCTCGACGTGCTTCTTGGTGGCAGACGGTCGATCGCGTCCTCGATCGTGTACTCGATCGCGGCAGCGGACGTGGACGGCGACGGCGACCTCGACGTGCTGCTTGGGGTCGCTGGCAGGCCCAGCAGAGTGCTGCTCAACGCGGGCGACGGCACGTTCCCGACGAGCATCGAGCTGCCCGGCGGAAGCGCGTACACAAGCTCGATTGCGGCGGCGGACGTGGACGGCGACGGCGACCTCGACGTGCTGCTTGGGAACGACGGCAGTCCCAGCCGCGTGCTGCTCAACGCGGGCGATGGCACCTTCCCGACGAGCGTCGAGCTTCCCGGCGGCGGCGCGTCCACGAGCTCGATCGCGGCGGCGGACGTGGACGGCGACGGCGACCTCGACGTGCTTCTTGGGAACTTTAACAGTCCTAGCCGCGTGCTGCTCAACGCGGGCGACGGCACGTTCCCGACGAGCATCGAGCTGCCCGGTGGCGGCGCTTCCACGTACTCGATCGCGGCGGCGGACGTCAACGGCGATGGCGACCTGGACTTGATGCTTGGGATCGACGGCAGTCCCAGCCGCGTGCTGCTCAACGCGGGCGACGGCACGTTCCCGACGAGCATTGAGCTGCCCGGCGGAAGCGCGTACACGAGGTCGATCGCGGCGGCGGACGTGGACGGCGACGGCGACCTCGACGTGCTGCTTGGACACGTAGGCAGAGCTAGCCGTCTTCTGCCCTTTATCAGATGCTCTCAGCCTGGCACTGCACGCAGCCTCTTTGGCAACGGATGCGTCCGTTGCCCCGCTCCCTCCTCACGCCGCGATGACCATTTCGATATCTGCTACGAGTGCGAAGAGCACACGGAGCTCAATGTCCGCGGCGAATGCTCCCCCTGCAAGCCCGGCTACGACCGCTCTGTGGGAGGCGCCGAGTGCACTGCCTGCCCTATTGGCAAGCGCCAAGGCGAGGCTGGCACATTCTGTGTCGACTGCTCGCCGGGCACGTACGCTCCGTATGGCGGCCTCTTTGGGCCCGCGTGCTTGCCTTGCGAGCGGGGCAGCTTCTGCCCGCCAGGCGCCGCGGTACCGCTGCCGCCGCCGTCGAGCCCACCGCTCCCGTCCAATTCCTTCTTTGACGTCGCCTTCGTTGACGTAGGCCTCAAGTGGCAGGGGGGGCTTTTTGCCGGGCTTGTGCTTCTTTCACTTCTAGCATTCCTGTTCGCGTGCGTCTCGCGTCGCCGCCTTCGCCGCCTGGCCGACAATTTTCGAGACTCGCGCGACCGCGCTCAGCTCGACTTGCATATGCTCAAACACCGCTTCGGAACTCAGAGTCCTGCGCTGCCTGAGGCTCCACAGCCGCCGTCCGAGTCGCCACCCAACTCGATCCCGCCCGGCCCACCCACCTGTAGCGGTAGCAGTCTTTGTGGCAGCAACGGCGGTGGGGCTGGGAGTGAGCGGGGCCATCTTGGTGGTGACGGTAGCTCGGCGGCGGGCTCGGATGTGGGCTCGGATGTGGGCTCGGAGACAGGCATGACCTTGCGAGCTGCGAAGGCTTCTCTTGGGGATGCTTCTCTTGAAGTGATCGACGAAGAGCGACATGATGTCGTCCGCAGGGTGCGCTGGACCGCCGCTCATGACGAAGCCATAGCCCGCGCCGTGTTGCAGCATGGCACCGACTGGAACGTCGTGGCGGCAGCAATCGGAACTCGCTCCGCAGACAGCGTTCGCAATCGCTGGCAGCGAGTCAAGAATCGACAGTTGGACTTCTCGATGGTTGCGAGCATTTCGTCGGGCGTGCAGCAGAGCATTGCGAACAGTGCGCCGTGCGTGCACGCCGCGAAGGTGCAAAACGCAGCCCCGAGTTTGTTTTCGCCTCGAGAGGATGCCATTATTCTGGAGGCGGCGGCACGCTTTGGCAATCAATGGCGCATGATTACTGAGCTTCTGCCGGGACGCACCGAGAGCTCGGTGCGTCATCGGCATGCGCGGCTCACGGAGCGGACGACCGTGCCAGAGTTCTACCTGGTGCGGGCCAAGCCGATGCCTCACGCGATGCCGGTACCTGGAGCGTTCAATGTGCCGCTGCCATCGCCGCTGCCGTCTGCAGCTGCCGCACCGGGCGATGAGAAAGCTCTCCACTGGAGCTGGAAGACCAACATCAGGCAGCACATGCACTTTCCCCGCTCCGACCGCAGTTCGGTGCCGCCTTCCCTCGCGCCTGCGCCCCCGTGTGCCGCCGCCGCCGCGCCTGCCGTAGCGGCGCCGCGCAAGAGAAGCGGCGAGGCCGCCGGTATTGACCTCTCCTCTGTCCCAGCCGCGACCGACACCAACGGGCACGGCCCCGATGCTGACGCCGACACCAGTACCAGTGACGGTCGGTCCAGTGCCAGTCCTGGCTCCGAAATCAGTCCTTGCGGTGGCACGAGGACCAGAGCTATAGTCGACGATCGCTCTGGCGAGGCGAATGTCGAAGGCACATCGAGATTGACGCGCTGATGACGTGATGAGGGGTCTTGACGTACGGATGACGTGGCATGGCAGCGCGGCGATGCGGGCACGGTCGCGACTTGGCGGCTCGAGCGGTATGGAGGGAGAGCGGTGTGGAGGGAGAGCGGTGTGAAGGGAGAGCGGGTGGGCTCCGAAGAGCAGGATTCGAGATCATGCATATGCGTGGATGAGGCGATGAGCATGCCACAGACAGCACTCGAATCGCCTGCAAGGATGGCAGCGTGCAACTGGCCGCACTACGAAATAGCCTCGCGGGGCTGATCACAACTCGAGTCGTTTAATTAAATCGCCACAATGCACACAAAACTAAATTGCAAATCGCCCAAGACGACGCGACTCGAGAGAACCGATGGACAAGAGAACCTGGACGGCTGTCGCGTCCTCCCCGCAGAGGCACGAGACGTGCAGCAGGCCGCCGTTTTTGCCGGGGCTACACACAGCGGCCCAAAGCTCCTCAGAGCCAAGACTGCCGCGGTGGAACGGAAGGACCTTCTCTCAACTTGGCGCCGACGGAATGATTTGGAAGTTATTTGAGGATCTCGGCACGACAAATCGCTTCTTCGTGGAGTTCGGCACGCAGGATGGACTGTCCTGCAACTCGCGAACGCTTCGACTGGACTGTGGTTGGGATGGCCTCATGATGGATGGCGGAGTGGCCAACCCGTCCATGAACCTCGCCCAGCACTTCATCACGAGAGAAAACATCATCCAGCTGTTCGTGGAACACATGGTCCCGAAGGCCTTCGACCTGCTCTCGGTGGATATCGATGGCAACGATTGGCACGTGTTGCACGCCATCCTTGCACACAAGTACCGACCGCGTGTGATCATTGTGGAGGTGAATCCACATGTGCCACTGCACGAGGACAAGATCATCCGATACGAGCCGTCGTTCAGTTGGGACTTTAGCTGCTATCATTCCGGCTCGCGACTGGCGTTCAAGCGGCTCGCTCGTCACTTCAACTACTCGGTCGTGGGCGAGCTCTTCCCCGACCTGTACCTGGTGGCTGATGAGGCCCTCATTAGCGCGCCGCGGGCTCCGCTGTATGCGCACATCAACGATATCGCTGGGCTGAAGGAGGACTCGGAGGACACGGTGGCGTCCACGGACGTCTTCTACGCTGGGCTTCTCGGCTTTGGCTTCCCGCCGCAGTCGGCCTTCTTTACCGCTCTCCTGATGAATAAGACCTACGATGCTTGGAAACGCCCAGAATGCCGCGAGGCATGGACACGCCGGGGCTTTGAAACTGCCTTCGGCCTCCTCCGGTGCCCCGGCTCCCCCCGGTGTCTTTTTACGGGTACAGGCGTCCCGTGACTTGGACGACGGTAACCAAACGCGCCGTGCCGGTTGTCGAGCAGTCAAGTTAATTACCGGTAACGTTCACTTTTCGTTCACGTGACACGATGCGATCGGCTATCGCATGGTGGAGCCGCGGCCTGGGTGGATCCGAAGCCGACGTCGAGGACCGCGGATCACGCATGCTCGCCAACCTGCTGCAGATGCCAACCGCACAATTCCATCAAATGTACTTTTTGCAGAAGCCGCTGCTAGTGCGATGCACGGAGAAGCCATCGCCGGCTGGTAGTCCTTCAAAGATGCTCACGCTTGCAGATGTCAAGGCACTGGTGAGGCGCAGGGAGCCGCGGCCAGCCCGATTTCTTCGCGATGTGGACGTGACCAAGTACGTCGACGGAAAGCGCTCCGCACTGAACGGTGGCGATGGCGAGGTCGATGCCGACGTGGTGTGGAAAGCTTTCTCCTCTGGCGGCTATTCGATTCGGCTCGTGCAGCCGCAGCAGTGGCACCAGGCCTCGTTTGAGCTCTGCTCGTGCCTACAGGAGCACTTCGGCCACCCGGTCGGATGCGCGGCGTACCTGACGCCTGCCGGTTCGCAGGGCTTTCCGCCGCACTACGACGACGTCGAGGTCTTTGTCATCCAGCTCGAAGGATCAAAGCGCTGGCGGCTCTATGACCGACCGGACGCTTGCACGAACCCGGCAGCGAACCGCACGACTGAGTTTCGAGCCGCTGAGCTCGGTGCGCCCACGCAGGAGCTTACTCTACGGCCGGGTGACGTGCTCTACCTGCCTCGCGGCGTGGTGCACCAAGCGTTAGCGCAGCGCTCAGGCCACTCACTCCATCTCACCTTCTCGACCTACCAGCGGCACACCTGGCGCGACCTGCTCGTCGAGGACGAAACGCTGCCCTTGTCCAAGCGCGCCCGGGCCGCGCTCGCCGCACTCGCCGGCCCGCGGCAGGAGGCGCACGACGCGGGCGCCCACGACGACGCGGGCGCCCACGACGACGCGGACGCCCACGACGACGCGGACGTGCTTCGGCCGTTTGGGTTGCTTCGCACACTGCCCCTGGGTCTGCTCCGCTCCCAATGCGCTGGGTCGCCTCGCAAGGGCTGGGAGCTGTGCGCGGGGGCGTTCACGCCGCCGCACGTGCCCTTTTGGCTCACGTTAGAGTTGTGGGAAGATGGCACACTCGGTCGCGCTCTCGATGCCCTCAGCCTGCGCTATCTGCTGCACTCTCTGCCGCCCATGGACGCGCCGCCGCTCAGCACGCTCGCCGAGGCGACCGCCCCAGCAGCCGTGCCCCCCGCACCCGTCGAGCAGCCACTCGCCCTTGACGGCACGAGCCGCGTGCGACTCCGAGCGCCGTACTGTGCGCGGCTAGTCGACCTCGCCCACACCAACGGCGAGCTGGTGGCGTGGCAGGTGGGCCAGGGCGCCGTACCCGAGCTCGCGCTCTTCACCAACGTGCGCAACGCGCGTGCGCTCTCGGGCGACGCGAGCCCGGCGTTTGAAGTGCTCCCCAGCTTGGCGCGCTCCGTCATTCAGTTGCTCGAGGCGGGCTGTCGGGGCGTGCGGCTCGGAGTGCTCGAGGCGGCGGCGGACGGCGAGCGGGCGGGCGACCTGTTTGAGCTCGTGGGGAGCTTGCTCGAGCATGGGGTGCTCGTGCACTTGGCGAAGGGCGAGGGCGAGGAGGGAGGCGAGGAGGAGGGCGAGGAGGGCGAGGAGGGCGAGGAGGGCGGCGAGGAGGGCGAGGAGGAGGGCGATGAGGGCGAGGAGCAGGGCGAGGAGAGGGAGGAGGAGGACGAGAAGGAGGGCGAGGAGGAGGAGGGCGAGGAGGAGGGCGAGGAGGAGGGCGAGGAGGAGGAGGGCGTGCCTGAGCTCACTGTTGACGAGGACGGACGCACCACGTCCGGCGACGGCGAGGAAGGCGACGAGGACGAATCCGAGCATCCCCAGATGGACTTCTCAACGCGCGTGTGGCGGGCCATCGTCCCTGATCACGCGATCCCCAGACTCGTGCGCGACTGCACCGCGGCGTATCTCAAGGTGAAGGCGCACACGCGCCGGCTAGGGGTGCCGTACGAGACGAATGCGACCTACTGGGTGGGCGCCCACACAAAGCCAACGAGTGCTCTGGAGAGGCTCGTCCTCGACATCTTCCGGCATCACACCGCCGGTCAGCGGTTCGATGCGCGACGGTCGGGCGCCGAGTGGTGGACTCAAGTGGTCGAAAGCAGCCGCGACATTGGCTTTCATTTCGACCGCGATTACGAGCTTCATCACGAAGAGGGCGTGTGCGTGCATCCCCACCTCGCGACCGTGACATATCTCTCTGCCGAAGGCGGCGCGCCAACGGTCGTGCTCCCTGTCGCCTCGCCTCTCCATGCGGCCGATGTGGCAGGGGCGTGCTCTGGGCCCGTACGCAGCGCGCATGCATGCTACCCACAGCCCGGATGGCACCTGGCCTTCGATGGCCGACTGCTGCACGGCGCGCCTGCGGCGCTCGCCGCGCGACCGCGCCTGAGCGGCTCGAAACGCGCCAGAGAGGGGCGCACAGCGCATGCTGCAGGGGAGGGGGCGGTGGTGACGGTCCGAGCGGGAGCGGCGGAGGGGACAGCGGAGGCCTCGCCACCTCGCGTGACTCTGCTGGTCAATATTTGGTTGCACTGGCTGCCTCTGGGCGCCGACCCTGTGCATACCGAGGTAGCCGAGCGACTCTCGACGAAATCGGTGCCCCTCTCGTGGGAGCACTTGGTGGCGCCCTCGGAGCAGCTCGTGCGGGCGGGCGGCCGAGATGAGACATGGAGGCTTACCGGCTTTGGGCGCGACGCGAAGACCGAGGGGCAGCTTCGACTGTCGCTGCCAGGGGCGGAGCACTGGCCAGAGAGCGACGGAGTTGCCGAACAGCCTCCTCAGCGTCATGCCGGGGAGCCACGGGGTGGCTTCTTTGCCCTTCGCTGGCCGAAGAGAAAAGGCTGTGTTCTGGAACACGTCGCCGCACCAATTGGTTCAGAATAAGGTGCGTGTAGGTAGGAAGGTCGGAGGTACCTCAACCCAAAGGTTAACACATGGGTTAACCCAAAGGGACAGCGACGCGCTGAGGGACAATCGACGGCCGCTTCTACATGTACGTGGGATGCATGCAACTCCTCGCTATCAAAAGAACGTCTATATGTTGTTCCAAAAATGGGCTAAACGGTCTGCGCCACGACGTCCAGGTCGCGCTGGGTCGCGCGATGTTTCTTGGCTCATCACCAGAGTTCTCGTTCTCGTCCGAGTACCCCAAGCCCCCGAAGATGCTCGAGCGCGGCGTCCCACGGACGTCCTCCAGGAACCCAGTCCCAGGGCCCGACGAGAAAACCGAGCGTGAAGATGCAGAAGAAGCTGAAGAGGCCGCCGCGCCTGCCGTTGGAGTGACCGCAGCGGCTGCCACGGACCCGTCGAAGATGGACCCGCTTGACCTCGGCTTCGCGGCAGCGGCAGCTGCCAGTGAGACTTCCAGTATCCTCGTCGGCCCGCTCGACTTTTGCTGTGGCCAACTCACCTTGGAGCAGGACCCTGCGCTGCCTCTCCCGCGGCTTTGCCTGCGGTGGAACGAGAAGGCGATCGACGCGCCGAGCATCGTGCACATGCTTTCGGCCGTCGACGTGGCACTCGCATACGGCAAGCCCTTCACAGCGCTCTTCGACGTGCGCTGTGCGAGCCTGCCCTCCCTCGCGCACCTCAAGCAGATCTCAGAATGGTACCAGACACGACGGAACAGACTGCGGCAGCTCTCGCACGGGTTCGCAATCGTACTCTCGACGATGATGACGCGCTCGACCGCCAACATGATCCTCTCGATCGGCCAGCCGCTCCAGCCGCACGCAGTGTTCACCAAGGAGGCCGACGCCTTCGCCTTTGCGCGCGACAAGTGCCGGGCGCCGTCGCCGGACATGCCCTCGGACAGCCCAGAAGCGCTCCAGGTACTCGATGCTACTCCAGTCACCTCGGACGGCGGGAGCGTGAGCCGCGGCGCAGAAGCCAGGAAGCGCGAACCACGCGTATCTCCCTATCGACGGCCGTACCGGTACCTCCGAGAGTCCCAAGTCGAAGAGGAAGCCGCCGAGGATGCGATGACGATTCCTTCGTGGTGGACGTCCTTGATGATGACCGCGAGCGGGCCGCTGAGGCTCGCGGGGGCGTCACCGGCGTCGGAAGCGGCGGCGCCATCGGCGGCGGAAGCGGCGGCGCTAGGTACGTCAGCGTTCATTAGCAAGTTCCAATGGCCGTCAAAGGGCATCTTTCTCGACGGCCAGCTAGGTTCGGCCCAAGGCCCACTCGCCGCCTTCCTGCATGCAAACGGCTTCTATCAATACTCTCTCCATGGCACCCACCCATTCACCCAGCTGCTCCGCGTGCTCAGCCCCACGACGGCCAAGGTCAGCGACGGTAGCCGAGGCTCGAGACGCAGAGAGCGCAGCTCGGGGCTCTTCTCGTTCCCTTTCACCGTGCCCGCCAAGAAGACGGTCAAGTGGGAGCTTGACACGCTGCCCGATACCGCGCCTCCATCGGCACTCGACTATGTGGCGTCGCACATGTTGTGCGGCGGGGGTAGAAGAGGCGACGGCGGCATCCAGAAACTGGAGGAGGCGACAGCAGGATCCCCACGGACCCCCGGCTCGGATCCAGCCATGACGGACCGAGAATTGCCCGACGCGCCGTGGGACGCCGCGCTGCAATCGGCGCTCAAGCGCTTCCTCAACGTGCATGGGGCCACGCCGCCGCTGCTCACCCCTTCGTGGCCGGAGTGGAACATGAAGGCGGTGTGCGCGCTTCAAGTGTTCCTCAAAGAGCAGGGCGCCACCACGCTCGAGGTGACCGGTCTGATGGGGGGCATGCCCATCCTCTTCGGCCTTTCGCAGGAGTCCGATCTCACGGTGCGGGCTCTCCAGGAGTTTCTGCTCGCGTTCATGATCTCACCGCGCGAGCACACTGTGCCGGACGTGAAGCACGTGATGAAGTCCTGGAAGGCTCTCGCCGCCACTGGTCTCGCTAAGATGGGGTCTAGCCTCGACTCAGAGGACCCCTCGAAGCTGCGCGCCGTCTTCGATAACATCGATCTCGACAAGACCGGAACCATCGAGGCAGAAGAGGTGAGCAAGTATCTTGCTTCGCAGTTGGGGCTCAATGCCGACGTCGCGGACGCGGAGGCGAGTGCGATGATAGGCATGGCGGATGTGGAGCAACCGTTCGGCAGCGTCGACTTCCATGAGTTTTCAGAGATTGTTCGGCAGGCCAAGGCAGCGACGCAAATCCAACAAGCCGTCCGCAACCCCAACCGCACGCACGTGATGAAGTCCTGGAAGGCTCTCGCCGCCACTGGTCTCGCTAAGATGGGGTCTAGCCTCGACTCAGAGGACCCCTCGAAGCTGCGCGCCGTCTTCGACAACATCGATCTCGACAAGACCGGAACCATCGAGGCAGAAGAGGTGAGCAAGTATCTTGCTTCGCAGTTGGGGCTCAATGCCGACGTCGCGGACGCGGAGGCGAGCGCGATGATAGGCATGGCGGATGTGGAGCAACCGTTCGGCAGCGTCGACTTCCACGAGTTTGGTGAGATCGTGCGGCAGGCCAAGGCAGCGACGCAAATCCAACAAGCCGTCCGCAACCCCAACCGCACGCACGTGATGAAGTCCTGGAAGGCTCTCGCCGCCACTGGTCTCGCTAAGATGGGGTCTAGCCTCGACTCAGAGGACCCCTCGAAGCTGCGCGCCGTCTTCGACAACATCGATCTCGACAAGACCGGAACCATCGAGGCAGAAGAGGTGAGCAAGTATCTTGCTTCGCAGTTGGGGCTCAATGCCGCCGTCGCGGACGCGGAGGCGAGCGCGATGATAGGCATGGCGGATGTGGAGCAACCGTTCGGCAGCGTCGACTTCCACGAGTTTGGTGAGATCGTGCGGCAGGCCAAGGGATGGAAACACATCCAGGAAGCCGTCCGCAGCCGAAAGGTGAAGGGAGAGGGATGACGACCATTGCGTGTGTAGCCGCGCCTGCTGGTCACTGTTGAGCGCTGGGGGCCGAGGAGTGCGTCTCAGTTGCAGCTGCTGGGCGTGTAGATGTTGCAAATGCGCAGCAATTATAGTCGGCCACCGTGTCACGACTCACATGTGTGCTCTGGTCTCAGGTCGCGGGTGTGCCGTGTTGATGATGCTAAAATTCGGTTAAGGCGACTAACCAAGGCGCCGCTCCGACGCGATCTAGTCCGATTGTCCCCGAAGGCCCCCGACCCGCGTGTAAAAGAAGAGTTCTAATAAATACAAATCGGCGCCCTTGAGGCTTCACGCTTGAGGTTCGGGCCTTGAAGACAAGGCTTGTCACCCCTAGCTCACCCCGATTACGTTGTCGTGTGTACGCGTGTTCGTCGCTTGTGCGTGCTCCGAGGAGCGAGGTGCGCTCGGCATGCCTTATCCATGCCCCGCCGCCGCATGGACCATGATAGGTCGTATGATCTTAATATGATCTCTTGCGCTAGCCGTGTGGTTGCTATTGCGTGCCGCCGCCGAGTGCTGCCGCATGCTCAAGTCCAGCGTCTTCGTGCCCCACCCACCCAACACTAGGAGCCTCTCTTCTACCTCTCTTCGCGTGTCCGATGTGGTCGCGGATCGCCACGTGCCTCCTTCACACGCGGGTAGCCATGCATGCGCTCTCCGAAGGCAAGCCACTCCGACGGCAAGCCGCACACCGACGGCATTCGAGAGATGCCCCCTAGTCACTCCGCATTTAGAGCTCTACAGGATGGCGCACCCCTTCTCCTCCTGCACCGTCACCTTCACTTTCGTATCGACCACCGCCCCGTCGCCCTTGAACCCTGGGCCTGCCGAAGACGGTTTTGGCTCAGCCTTGCCGTTGGGCTTGCCGCCGGGCTTGGGCGGCGACTGCTCCTCGGGGGTGGCCGGCGGCGGAGCCCGAGTCGGCTCGGGCGCTCCGAACCAGCTTTGCTTCACCATTTCTGGTCGCAGCTTCCCGAGCTTCTTGTGCGCCGAGGCGAGGCGCGTGCTCGTGCTCTCGAGCTGGGTGCGCTGCCACTTGAGCATCTCGTGCAGCTTGGTCTGCAGCTCGGCGGCCGCCTCATTCATTTCGAGCCAAGCCACCTCAAGCTTGTGTTCCACGTTCAGCACGTCCTCCATCTCCATGTGGAGGGGCGGCGAAGATCTTCCTCCACGTGGAGCGGTGGCTTGGACGGCTGCCAAGGGACGCCCCTCCTCGTTCCTTCGGCGCGATGCTTCGTTCATGAGGGCGACACACGCGGAGCGTCGATCATCGAGGGCGCTCACGCAGTCATCGGTGCCCGTCGCACTCCAAAGCTCGAGAACATGCACGCCCTGCGCGAGCGCCGCTGCCGAGTCGCCAGCTTCAGGGGGCCACACGCGCTCAGCCTCATTCCGATCGTCAAACTTGAGCACGGGGAGCTCTTGCTCGCTCTCCATCTTTTCAGCCCAGCCGATGGCAAGGTCCTCGAGCTTCTTGGCCTCAACCAGTACCTCCTTCACCATCAGATCCGTCTTCTTCTCAACCAGCACGAGCCAGAGTGCCACCGACAGGCCCTCTTCAGCGGCCTCGAGCTTTGCCCAGGCCGTGGCGAGTGTCCTGAGTGTGCTGTCGAGCTTGGCTATCGCCGCCGCTGCCGACTCGACCACAAACGCAGGACTCTCCGCGTTGGCGGCGGCGCCGCGCTCAACGGCACTCAACGGCGCACCGGGCGCCGGTGCGCTCTCCTTCTCGCCGGGCATGCGGTGCTTGAAGCGCTTGTCCGCCTCTTCATTCTCGACGAGCGTGCGCGAAATGGCGGGCAGGCGCAGCTGCGCGAGCTCCGAGCGTTTCTTCTGCTGCGCCACCTTCTCTGTACCTCGGAAGCCGTCCTCGAGTTGCGAGAGCATGCGGTCGGCGTCGGCGACCTCCTCCTTGCTGGTGCGATCAAAACCGTGTGCGATCACCGTGCGGTCGAGCTGAATTTGCGTCGCGTCGAGCACCCACGCGCCGAGCGCTTCCGCATCCGAGACAAAGGCGGCGCACCTGCCGGCCACCTCCTTCGCACGTGCGTCGCGATGCTGTCGGAGCGCTTGGCGCAGAGAGAGAAGGTACGTGATCATCGAGCGCAGCTCGGGCGCGCCATCCGCGGCAGACGTTGCGTCGGCAGCGAGCAACTTCATGGAGGGGTCGAGGGCGAGCGCCACATCCGCCGCCTCGAGCAGCCGCGGCGCGCCGAATTTTCGCTCCGCCGTTTCGAAGGCGATCTCCATCGACGCGAGGGCGGCGCCATCGGCATCCGCATCGGGGAGCGCGTCGAAGTCAAGGGCAGAGGGATCGTATCGATGGAGGACGGCGCACAGCGCGCGCCCGTCGCACAGCCCAGCCCAGCCCGAGACGTCGACGCGGGCGTACCCCTTCGTGTTCGACTGCATCCATCGCAGCTGGTCGTCCGCGAGCGCCGCCTCCTTGCTGCTGGGCGCAAAGTGGACGATCAGATTCCACGTGAGGGTGAGCATCAGGTGCTTCTTGCCGTCGGCCAGGTCTTCCGCGCTCATGTTGGCGCTCGGGATGCCGAGCGTTTTGAGCTGCCGGATGAAGATGGCGATGTTCTCCATCTGCTTGATGCGGTTCTTGGGCTCCTTGTTGTGCTTGATCTCCGCGCGTGTGAGCACCTCCATAAGGGCGACTGGCACGATGCCCGTTGCAAGATCCTTGGACAGGTCGGTGACTGTGTGCTCGGCGTTGCGCGCCTGCTGGAGCGTCGCGTGCCACCATCGCGTGTACGTCTTGAGCTGCGTCAGCTCCTCGCGCTCCTTGGCGGTGAGCTGCTTGGACGGCGCAGCCATGGATGGCGCAGCCTCTTGGGACTGCTTCTTGGGGGGGAAGCCGGCGGGCTCGCCGCCACGATTGTTCGGTTGGCTTCCTGCTTTGTTGGCAGCAGCCCCTTTGGTATGTACCTTGACAGGAGGCATGGAGCAGAGCGACGCGTTTCGATGTGATTTTGGACGGACAGCGAAAGGAAGGTTGACCAGCAGAATCGGAGCTTTTCCGGTTCGGGTCTTGCATGCGAGCTCTTGACATGGCCCACGACAGCCCGACCGGGCTGAACCTTGAAAGATTACTACAACGAAACACTTCGCGCCTTCTCGGGCGTGAACACGGCAACAGCAGTACATTAGCGCGCTTGTGTGGGCGAGTCGGCTGTGCAAGCTCTCAAACGCGAAGCGCATTTCGTTGAAGTGTTTGCGCATTCGAATTCATGACGACCACGTTGCCGTCGTCTTTCGCGCCATCGCTCGCGGGGTGTTCTCGAGTGTACGTGGACGTGGGGCTCAACGTTGGCGACAACCTGCGCACCCTGTACGAGCCGTCTGTTGCGTCCAAAGCGCCCAGGCTCAATCGCACGCTTGGCAGCCTCTTTGGCAGCGTCGAGGCTCGGCAAGATGTGTGCGCCGTCGGCATCGAGCCTAACCCGACGCATGCCAAACTTCTCGCGGCGATCCAGCAGCGGCTCAAGGCGCGTGGCCACAATGTTCAACTTTTCGGCCTCGCCGTCTCCAACGTGAGCGGAACCGCAACCTATTGGACCGACACTGCGGCACACAACAATGTTCGCAATGGGTGGGGAAATTCGTTGCTTCGGTGGGCAACAAACATGGACGACGCCCACGCGGTGGATGTTCCCACGACCCCTCTTGTGAATGTCCTCGCCACGCTCTTCCCGCACACTTCGGGTGAACGCCCCAGAACGCTCGTGGTCGGCCTCAAGATAGATTGCGAGGGCTGCGAGTACGATTCCGTGCCGCAGGCGATCGACGCGCTGTGCTCGTCTGTCGATGTCATGTGGCTGGAGCGACATGACCGCTTCTTCAGCACGAAGTGGCGCGGCCATAAAGCTGGTTTCCGCTCCGAGGGGCGAAAGGAGGCGCTCGACGCGAGCATCGCAGAGATGAAGCAGCGCCCCGGCTGCCGCGTGCGTGTGCGCAACCTAAGCGCGATGGAAGGAGCGCATCAGGGGTGAGGGGAAAGAAATCAGCGCGAGTTCAGGGTCGTAGGAATTAAAGTTCACCTTCCTATTCTTCCGTTCCAAGTAGAAAGTGTGAAGTCTGTTGGCCCAAGCGGGTACGACGTTGCGCGCGCATGCATTTTCGCGAGTAGGATGTTCCTTAAAGAGCAGGGGTTAGCACGGGGCCTTGCGGCGAGCCGCCCCTTGGTTAATTAAGAGGAGTGTCATATGGCCCACCTCTCGTGCTTATACCACGCAAGCGAGCTCGAACTAACATGGACGAGCACGCGACAACACAACAGGATCTGCCGCACCGGCGCCAATCAGAGCGCCAAGGCTCTCGTGGCGTGGCTCGATTACGCTCAAAATACTGCGCCAAGTCGTCCGCGCAACGGAGAGCAGCGCCGTGCCATTTCATGGTTCCACTGCGCCGGCCAGACAGAGTACATCGAGCCCTTGACGGGTTGGGGCCGCCATCCATACGCGGACGTTTGCTACCCAAAGTGGAGCGGCGAGCACCATGTCCAGCTCGAGGACACTCGCTACTTGGTGCCGAGCAGCGCGAGAGGTCCACGGCAACCCCCACGTGGAGCTCGTACCATCCTCTTTGATGCTGGCTGCTCCGGTCCGAACGCGACCAACGGGCAGCCGACGTCGGTGCCCTTTTTGGTCTCTCTGTACGAGCGGCGCGGCATGGCCATCGACCGCATCTACGCGTGGGAGCTGCGCGAGCACAACCCCAAGCTCTGGTGGCATGGGCTGTCGCAGCGGATGCGCGCGATCACCACCTTTTTCAACGTTGGCGTCGAGCCTGAGCCGGCGGCCATCGACGCCGCGAGTGTGCTCGGCTTGATTCGGGAGGTGGCACGGCCTGAGGACTTTGTGGTGCTCAAGCTCGACATCGACCACGCACGGACGGAGATGTCCATCATGCGCGGCATTGCAGAGGATCCCTCGCTCTTGCAGCTCGTGGATGAGCTGTACTATGAGGCCATGTGGGCGTGGGGGCCGAGCGAGCGACACACCATCATGGAGAAGTTCTGGGGACCCATAGCCAGGCACCAAACCGTTGACGAGGTGCTGAACCTGATGGTCCGGCTGCGCAAGCGAGGTGTGCGAGCGCACTTTTGGACGTAGCTGCGAGGTAGCCCTGCAGCATGCACACGTGCTCTTCCGGCCGACTCGCGTGGTGCGTAGCGCTCGTGCTGCCGCCGGCGCGCTCGTCACGGCGCCAGTCGCGGCGATTTCATCCCGAAGTGGAGCTGCGTTTTGAGTTCGATGCCGTATGGGTTTGGGGCGATCGCACCTTTACCCTACAGGTCCGCGACCTCCGTCAGCCGCGGCTGACGTAGCAGCTGCACCTTGAGCGTTGACTGGGGGTGGTGCGTGTAAACGCTTTGTGCGCACGGCTGAGCTCGGCTGGTGCGAGGTCCCAACGAACTGAACGAAAATGGGCCGTCGCATGCATTCTCGTGAATTTATTTGTTTCCTATTTTGAGGGGTTGCAGACCGCGCGTCTCCAATGCTGATGAATCCAAGCACAATCTTTTCGTGCAAGGCGGTGCTGTTCTTAGATCTGCAACCGAAGGCGCCCCTTTCGCGGCGCACATGCTTCAACGAGAGCGTGTAAAACCTCTGACCGACGAAGAGAAGGCAGCGGGCGCTAAGTTGATTGCAGCTTGGGTCATGTCCGCGCCTCGGGCAGCAGCCAGGGCATATTGCAAGGCGGTTGACGCAATCATGGGCGGCCACAATCTCTACACTCCTGCAGAGCTCCTCTTCAGCGTTGCCAACATCAACATTCTTGCGCACATCGACTTGAGCACGGCCAGCTTTAGCATCTCGCAGCTCAGGATCCCCAAGGTGGTCGAGGTCATCTCCATCCGGCAGGCATCAGGTGGCAAGCCGTTATCACCGGTCGACAACAAGGGCACCAAGGTGAATGTTAACGACGCACTCGAGCTACGTGGCACCGCGTGCGCGCTCGCACAGATCTGCTTCGCCAAGCAGAATGGCCAGGTCTATCTCGCCAATCCAAAGCTCGCCAAGGAGGAGCTCATCCCAAAGATCCGAGCCGCCAAGGCAGCTCTGCTCGCCGCGGCAGAGGACTTGCAGCGGCGGCTCGCCCGGCGCGCGCGGCCGCTCATAGAGGCGCGTCGCCTGGCTCGAGCTGCCTCAAAGATCCAGGCTATATTCCGTGCTAAGGTCTTCCGACAAGTGATGGCAACGTCGATGAAGCTGAGGCGGCGCAAGCTGCTCGTTGCGCGGTTGAATACCCGAAAGCAGATTGCCAGAATGCTCAAGTCCGCCCTGGAGAAGCCCATCCTCCTAGCTGGCAGCGTGGTCTTTGCCGCGGATCAGGCGATCACACTCACAAAGGACGCCAGGCCTATGACCAACGGGGACGTTCTTAGGCTGTTTATGTTTGCAAACGACCGCGTCCGCGCGCGAGCGTACACGTCGACGGTGAACAAGATGATCAGTGCGGCCCCCGAGGGACACGCGCCAGACGTGAAGCGCTTTGGCGGCCCACCCATCTTTCCGCGGCCCAAGTCGCCTTTGGCATTGCTCTTCCATGAGCAGGTCGAGCTCACGGCGTCCATAGACGAAAGGTGCAATAACCTGCAGCTTGCCGAGTTCGAGACCCCGGAGGACGTGGCTGTCACACGGATCTGCCAGCATGGCGTCGAATCGAAAGTGTACAAGAAGACTACGGCCAAACTGGGTACGGGCGACGCCATGACGCTCAAGGGACATCTGCATACTCTCGCGGCGCTTGTGGTCGTCAAGGACGGCGTCTTGACCCTACTGCCAGCCAAGGTTCGCAACCAGAGCGCCCACGCCAAGTTGCTCAAAGATCAGCGGGGCTCAATCAATTCAGCCGAGCGCCTCGCAGTGTGGCTCCAGCGGCTTGTGCGCTTCCGGATCGCGGAGCGCAAAAGGCAGCGAGAGCATCATGCAATCCTCGTCATTCAAGCCGCTTGGCTCATGCACCGCGTGGCACGAGAGGGCACAGATAGCACGTGGAGCGTCTCATTCCTTGAAAAATCTAAACTCAGGGAGCGTGGCACACCTACAAGCGTGCTGGAGGAGGCTGCTGGAGCATCGCGTTCGAGTGCCAATATGCCCGTGAATCGCACCGCTTCAGGGTGGTCAGTTTTGAGAACAGAGGTCAAGGTTGGTGCGGTCATGAAGAACAAGCTCAATGGGGTTCGCCAAAAGAAGAAGCCCACAAAAGCGAAGAAAGCCAAGGGGGCGTCCTTCAAGGAGGCGAAAGCAGCAGTCCCATTGCCATCGACACATACTGGACGAACTAATCGATTTCGCTCGGGAACCTGAACTGCGACGCTTTGTGAGTATGAATTGTACATTTAGGTCGGGCAGCGAACAACCTGCAGCAAACTACTCTAGTCGAATCTATCTATCTAGGCATATAACATGGCGGGTTCGCGGGTCAGACCGTCACTAGACACCTCCCGTTGGTTTGCTGTGAAGTGGGCCTCGACGGTCGAGGTTGTGTGAATGAATTGCATGAATGAATGATGAGCCGAAAAGCGCGCCAGGGACGCGACTGCACGCCAGCGGCTCTTCCTTGGAGGGCCTCGCACCGGGGTTGATGCCCACTACAATGCCGCACGTCAAGGCGGCGGAGGCGGGCGGCGGGTCAGCGCGCAAGGGCGGCAAGCGCGCCCGTGATCCATCGGCCGCCGAGCCCTTGGGGGCCGAGGATGCATCCTCATCTGGCTGTGAGAACGGTGCCGATGGCAACTTGGGCGAGCGCCGGCGAAGCGGCCGTGAGCGCAGCACGGTGGAGCGGTACGAACCGACATCGGTCGTCAACAGCAAGAAGGTGCGCACGCGCGCTCCGCCGCGCTTTCATATCACGCCCACCAACGAGTGGGAATGGCTCTTGAAGAAGATGAAAATCTCGGCGAGCAATACGATGGAGTGGAGGTCAGGGACGCCGCTGCCGGTCGCGCCGGCCGGCGCGTCGTGCTGGCTGCTACCGTGCAAGTGCGACACGGCCATCGAGATCGGCCGGTACGCCGACGAGCTCGTGACCCACGGGTGGAAGCTGCTGACGTGTGCGGCTGACGTCGTGGCGCGCATCGGCAACAAGTACAACCTGTTCCGGCACGCAGAGGCGCTGGGCATGCTGGAGTATCTGCCGCAGCACTACGAGACGCCAGCGAGCGCCAGCTACCCGTGCATGCTCAAGGCGCACGCAGGCGAGCACGGCAAGGGGATCTACATTGTGCACTCTGCAGAAGAGATCGCCGCCAAGTCGGGCTCCCCGGTGTTCGACAAGACCAAGTGGCTGCTGCAGGAGTTGTGCGCGGGGCGCATCGAGAAAGCGACCTCGCTCCTGGTCAAGGACGGCACCATCCACGACGCCATCTGCACCGACTACGAGTACGATTGTGATGAGTCTGGGGTGTACGTGTGGCCGAACGTGCAGGAGCTGCAGGAGCGGCGACGCTCGCACGAGGACATCCCGCCGTCGCACCTGGATACGATGGAGAGGCTGTGCACGGGCTTCACGGGCATCTGTAACTTCAACTACAAGGTGCGCCCAGATGGCACCATGTGCATCTTCGAGGTCAACGCGCGGATAGGCGCCGACCTAGCGTGCGACGTGCCTCGTAAGCGCGCCGCCACCTTCTTCGCCAAACTGGACGTGATCGGGGCGAGCCACATGCCGTCGAAGGCGTGAGTGTGCAGGCGTGAGCCCGCGCGCGAGGACGGCAGTGGCAGGACGGACACAGACAGAGAGGCGCTGAGTCGAGCGCGGCTCACCCGTCGCGCGTGAGCCGCCGGGGCTCTCCCGTTCAACGGAAAGGCCCTCGCGCCTCGCAGGCCCTCCCCGCGAGGGTGCGGGGGGCGGGAGGGATCAGATTCTTCAGTTGCGTCTGGAGGAGGCTGTGCACATCGTGGAGCACGGTTCATGGAGCCAGGCTGGCGCGCCCGGACGGCAGAGAGCGAAGACACGGCTGTACAGTGGGGTGGGAAGAGGGTTAAGTGGGCTGCCCCTCCGCGCCCGGGCGCCCCCGCGAGAAACGCAGCAAAGGCCTTAATGACAACCAAAGTTGGTGCATGTTGGAGATGTCGTGTGTTGGCGTTGTACTTGAGTTCCGTGTGGTCTGTGTCGAGGTCTGTGGATTGTGTGAGTCCCGAAGCGGAGTGAATCGGATGGCGTACGGCGGTCAATCGGATGGCAAAACCGAAATATCGACGCGTTATCGTGTCAAGATACGCAAGAACTAGAGCCCTGGGAGGGAAAAAAGGAAGCCTTTCCTCTCCCCGTTTTCTTCTCGGCCCTCAATCTTTCCCCACACACTGTCTCCGCCTCCTTTCGCGTCTCGCAATGGCCTTTCAGATAGGCTCCCGCGCAAAGGCTCGAGTGGTGCATCTCTGGGCGACG
>Ga0210243_100121_pt1 | contig 55671 bp, 48 predicted proteins | sample ChrtobMeP5a_32mM_FD_155461 | JGI IMG/M metagenome (GOLD analysis project Ga0210243, IMG submission 155461) | Chrysochromulina tobin associated microbial communities from unialgal haptophyte culture, Seattle, Washington, United States - P5a_32mM | ecosystem: Host-associated > Algae > Haptophytes >...
AAGCTAGTCGATGCGCATCCTGATTAACCCCTACGGGAGATGCACGTGGCAGATTGTGTGCTACTCGGCACCTCTGCACCTCGGGGGGAGTTCTCGAAGCGCAATGTCGCGCATGTCGTCGAATCCTACGATGAGAGTTAAGTGTCCCGCCCACCCACCGCGATGTAAGCCTGGTCTAGGACACACAGCACATTCACTTGTGAATGAGAGGAGAGGTGTTCACTCGGCAGGTCCGGACTTGACTTGACTTGGGGTCTAGGGCAGAACTCGTAATGCCGAGCCTCCCGACCCCACTCCCCAGCAAGGCTGGCGCGCACCCTGAGGCGGTCTGCTGGCTGCACGGGCACGCTCAGGGGAATCCGAGCGCGACCCACATGGGCCTCTTGTAGCTGTGTGTCCGGAGTATTGACTGACTGACCAACACCTATGCGCGCCTGACTTGTACCCCCCTGACTTGTACCCCCTCGCGCCCGTTTTGTATTTAGGGAGCTCGCAACAATGCTGTATTGCATCGCCACTGCCGCGCTCTCTATCTTCCAGCTCAACCCGGTGGTCCGCAATGACGCCCGCTGGGCCGCCATGGACGCCGGCCTCACAGGCAACGCGACCATCCGCATGCGCTCATCCGAGTCGCTGCCCGCATCCTTCACGTGGGCGAACAAGGATGGCGTGAACTACCTCTCGACCGTCCGCAACCAGCACATCCCAGTGTACTGCGGTTCGTGCTGGGCGATGGGCTCGACGTCCGCCCTCACCGACCGCTGGAACATCCTCAACGGCGTGGGCGCCCTGCCGCAGCACATGCTCTCGGTGCAGATGGTCGTCTCGTGCGGCAATGACAAGGTGGGCTGTGGCTCCTGCCACGGCGGCGACGACTCGGGCGTGTACGAGCTTGCAAAACAGTACGGCATCCCGCACGAGTCGTGCTCCAACTACATGGCCACCAACACCCAGTGCAATGAGGACGCTGCCGTGACCACCACCAACAAGCCTTCGTGCTACACGTGCTCGCCGGGCTCGGGCTGCACCAAGATCGAGAATTACAACAAGATGTTCATCTCCGCGTACGGCTCGGCGCGCGGGTACGACGCGATGAAGTCCGAGATCTACGATCGTGGGCCGATCTCGTGCGGCGTCGACGCGACGGACAAGATGGAGAAGTACACGGGCGGTGTCTTTTCGGAGGATGGCGCGCACGCCACCAACCACATCATCTCGGTCGTGGGCTGGGGCGTAGACAACTCGACCAAGGATGAGTACTGGTGGGTGCGCAACTCGTGGGGCGAACCCTGGGGCGAGCACGGCTACATGCGCATCGTCACCTCGAAGAACACTGGCCCCGCTGGAACCGGCAACAACAACATCGAGAAGCAATGCGGCTACGGCGTCGTCGACCGTTTCGCTCCCCAATAAGCAAGCACGCTGACATCTCACACGCATCGCTGCGGCAACACGCGGGCGAGAGAGCACATGCTGTGCGCTCTTCGCCGCCGACTGGCCCGGTTGCATCCATTACCATCCCTCTCTCCGGATTGAGGCGCGCTCCGATTCCGGGGATGTTGTGGGACCGTTTAACGGTTGAGAGCTGGGGTCTGTGCCAGGCGCGAGTTCGGGTTGGCCCGCGGCAGAGTCCACGAGGCCGTAGGAGTGCCTGCATACGGCCTCTGCCATGTGTTCGGCCGGCAGAGCCGCCGCCGGCAGAGCCCGCAAGGTCTGATCCGATCGTCGCGTGTGATGCGTCTGTTTGATTCTCGTACCCTACTATCCGAGGGGCGGGACCTCCGCGTCGTACAGCTGTACGTCGTAGGGACGTAAGCCAATGCCCCCCCGTTCCTGTCCCGTCCGGTTTCGGCTTTCGCCGTTAACACACACCGCTCCGACACGCGCACATTGTCCCGGCTCCCCCGCAGCCTCCAGCCAGTTTTTCGCGCCGCACCACGGAACGGGCGGGAGAAACGGCGACACATGCAGACGTGTTTCGATGTACAATCACGATTCAACGGCTCGGTTCCCACGTCCGGTCGGGGTCGGCCCGCCTCGCCCCGCCCCCCCGCCCCAGGTGTACGCTCAAGAGAGCGAGTGTACTGAGCGGCGACAGGTCGTCGAGGGCGGAGGCCGCGAGTGTACTGAGCGGCGACAGGTCGTCGAGGGCGGAGGCCGCGAGCGACACCGAGCGACATCGAGCGCCGACGAGCGACAAGGAGCGAGACCGAGCGACACCGCCGATGGAGCTGGGGCCGCCAGCGTCCTCCGTCCACACCCCATCAACAAACAAGTGTTCCGCCTGCTGCGGCTGCTGCGGCTGCTGCGGCTGCTGCGGCTGCTGCGGCTGCCGCGCCTGCTGCGGCTGCCGCGCCTGCTGCGCCTGCCGCGCCTGCTGCGCCTGCTGCGCCTGCTGCGCCTGCTGCGCCTGCTGCCGCCTCCATGGGTGGGTTTTCCCGGCGGTGACGAGCGGCACAGCGGGCACGAGCGGCCTGGCTGGCACGAGCGGCATGGCGGCCACGAGCGGCATGGCTGGCACGAGCGACCCAAACGGAACCACCGGCGTGAGGGACGCGCCATCGATGGGGGACGCGCCCACCATGGCGCCCAAACTGGAAGAGGGTGCGCCCACCACGGCGCCCAAGCCAGCGTGGGACGCGCCCGCGCTTGAGCACGGCTCGGACGCGCCCGCGCATTCCGCGGCCTCCAGGCATTGGCGCTTGCTAAGATCTCGGGTCGATCTCGCCGAGTCGGAGCTCGATCCGAGATCGCCGAGTCGGAGCTCGGAGCTCGCTTTCCGAGATCTCGGGTCGGAGCTCGATCCGAGATCGCCGAGTCGGAGCTCGGAGCTCGGTTTCCGAGATCTCGGGTCGGAGCTTCGTGCGTGCGCCCTCGCAACTTCTGCTGCAGCCATGGCATGCGTCACAGCGCTCGTCGCGCCAGCTGCATCCTCGCACTGGAGGAGGGCTTGCGCTTCTCTGCTATCCGCTGCTCTGTCAGCCGCGTCGTGGCACTTCTTTGCCAGCCGCCGGAGGACCAAAACGACCTCCGGGGTATATGCGTTAGGGTTGAATCCATCGATGAGGTTCTCCAAGGCCTGAATGTGGCAAATGAATTCTTTCGCTCGCCACGCCCTAGGGTCCGGCTTCTCTATCTTGTCCCACTTCTTGGTTAAGATCGTCCGCGCATACTTCATCACCTTAGTGAGCTTGCTTCCTACCGGGTCTGGCTTCTCCTGCTCCGAGAAGCCGCACTGCACTGCGGTGTGACGCCACAGCGCCTGGACTGTTGAGTTGCTATCGTGAGCCCTCGACCTGCCGCCGCCAATGATGTGAGGGTTCTCTTTCGCGTACACCAATGCGACTGCCACTTCGAAACGAACCTCGTCTCGAACCTTGTCGTCTATCACGGATGTCATGTCGCCGGCCTTGATCACCTTCATACATAGCTCATCAAAGTCAGACGGCTCAGCCGAGAGGGATTCGGGGGTGGGTTCCGCTCTTTCCATCGGCACGAATACAGCACCGTCTTCTTCTGACGCAGGAAAGGACATCGCATCATCAGCCGCCGCATCGAGGACAGGATCCGGGTGCAAGGATCCGGGGACGATGAATTCAGCTGCAGAATTCAGCATCCCAGCGGACGCGGTCGGCGCAGGCCTTTCCTCTTTCTTGTTCGTCGTCTTGTTTGACCCCGGAATCCCCCTGATGAGGGATGTAATCGCGCCAGAAGTATTCTCATTCTCGCCGGATGCCCGGTAGCACTTACAGAAGTACGTAGCTCCGTCACCAGAGGGATCGGCATCCTCGCGCTGGCACCACACAACGGTCATCCTTCGCGATCAACGGGTCGGAGGGCGACGTACGCGTGGTCGGATCCATTGGTCGGATCCCCCCAGCACACTAGCCAACACACAGGGTACGGACGCTGTGACGGACAGCTGGGAGGAACGGACCGGCTGGAAGTAAATGTGCATCGTACTGAACAAGAACGACTCGCACAGTACACTCGCTCTCAGGTGCGTACCCCTTGGTGCGTACGCTAAAAATCTCGCTAGTCGAGCAGCTATCGTCCTATCCAGCTAATCATGTCAATCAGTCCGCCGCGTTCGGTGCCTCGCTGCGCTGTACAATACAGCGGCCATGCGGGTGGTGAACACGCAGATTCGTCAAGTCCAGCGCGTTGAGGATTTGTGCTGCGGCCCGGAGAGAGCGGTCGCGAAGCTCGTCTTCATCGTCGGCGGCGCATGGGTCCGTTGTCAGCTGTGGCTCCTCGATGGTGGCGCTCCGTCGGGTGTAGACAAATGCCCTGGCGTGGCCCCACGTCACACTCAGCGCGGGCTCCACGGCCGTAAGCGCAAATGAGGGCAGCGCACCCTTGGGGATCGCGAGAAGCGTCACGAACATGCGCAGGCGCGGGGCCTGCGCCTCGAACCGCGAGCAGAGCTGGCGGATGAAGCGGGCGTCAAAGAGCAGGCTGGCAAAGTAGACCAGGGTCGCATCCTCGCAAGGCGAGGTGAGCATGTCGCCATGTATCACGTGCAGGTTGCTCAGTGCAGCCCGCTTGCTCGCGGCGAACGCCACCGAGTGCCGCACGCTCGAGAGCTCGACGCCGACGACGCGCACGTGCGGCAGCGCGAGGGCGGCGTGCACAACAAAGCGCCCCGCCCCCGAGCCCATGTCGTAGAGCACATCGCCATGGGCGGGACGCATCATCCGAAGCACGGTCTCCGTGCCCTCGTGAGTGAGCTCGCCGTACACATGGCCGCACGACGAGGTTTCAGACAGTTGCGCGACCTCGGCCTGGGGAATCGTGTGCACGCTCTCCGATGTGTCATCGCCAAGGTATGCAGCTTCGAGCTTCTTGAAGATCGCCCGCTCTAGCCGCAACGCTCGCCCACGAAAAACACGTTGCAGCACCACCGCGGAGGCGTGGCGGGCATTCACCTGTCGGCGTCTGCGCCACTGACCTTGGATGAGCGTCGAACTAGTCGCACGATGAGAGCGCTCCTGTTGATACCTCAGGCGTACGAGGAAGCCGCGAGCGGCTGCGTGGAGACGAGTATCGGATCGATCGGCCAGCATGCCTTCGGGGGATTCCTCAGGTGAGAGGCTTTCGTCATTTTTAGCTGTTCTGTCACCGTTGTAGCCGCCCCTGTGTGTCTTCCACTTGTAGCTAGACTAATTTTGCCCCGCACCTACGCTAAACGAAACGGAATTATGTTTCGTCATCGCGGGGTATGCCACAGCGGGTTTTGCGGTGTGCTCGGCCATGCAGCGACTTCTCGTCGCCGCCGCGCTGGCTGCGACGCCACCTGCGAAAGAAGTTGCGTCGTTTGGAATCATCACCGACGTGCACTACGCCGATGCCGACACCAGCGGCACGCGCTACTATCGCGACTCGCTGCCCAAAGTGCGAGCGTCAATCGCTGACCTCGCCAGCCGCAGCACCGACTTCCTCATCGAGCTAGGCGATTTCAAGGACACGGACGTGGGAAGCGGTTGTGGCAAGGGCAAGGCCACGCCTGCGTGCATCAACCTGACGCTGTCCTTTCTAGCGACGATCGAGGCGGAGATGGCCACGTTCCCGGGTCCCCGCTTCCACCTGCTCGGCAATCACGATGTGGACGTGCTCAACCAAAGCGCGGTGCTCAATGCCACCACCAACAGTCCCGTAACCGATCCAGGCGGGCCGGGCTATTACTCGTTCGACTTCCCATTCGCTCCGGAGCCCGTCGGCAACGACACAGACGGCTGCCTCGTGCGGGATGGCGTGGACGTATGGATTGTCCACGCTGATGGCACGCGTAATTGGCTCAGCATGCCACCGGCCGGCGCAAGCGACGCCGCCCGCCCGATCGCCGATGCCTCTGCGTACCCCAAGCGGCACGGCGGCAAGGGTGCATACAATTTGGACGCAGACCAGAGCGCGGCGGCCTTTGCCCAGAGATGTCATGGCTGCGTGTGCGATGGAGTGGGGCTTCCGGCGGCGCTGCCATCGCCTCCGCCCGAGCACGCCGCGCCGCTTCGGTTCATCGCCCTCAACGGCGACTACACCGCAGATGACGTGCCATGGGCAGACCTCGACGGCGGCGCTGTCCCGGGCGCATCGTGGGATGACGCACACGTACCCATGGTTCAAATGGAATGGTTCGCCGAGCAGCTGCAGCAAGCACGTGCCAGCGCCCAGCGGGTTATTGTCTTCATTCACTACCGGCTCGATGGCGGGCCGGGTGGCCCCGTAGGGACCGGCCTCGGCCCCACCTCCGTGCCCAATCGCGCCTGGGTGGACGAGTGCACGCTCAAGAATGCGCCGGTCGCACACGCCCAATGAACGGAACCTTCCCTGCACTTCCCTGAACCTGCCCTGAACCTTCCCTGGCCCCTCGCGCTCACCCTCGCTCCCCACCGATGTTGCCCGGCACAGGTCGTTCGTGCCTTGCTTGAGGAGACGCCTGGCCTCGTCCTGGCCACTTTCTCGGGGCACGACCACGCGCCACTCCCGCCATACACACACGAGGCCCTCGGTACGCCCTTCTCCCATCTTGCCCCCCCTCCCCCCCCCTCTCCTCACTCGCCATCCGTACACATCCCGTGGCCTTCACACCCTCTTCACACCTTTCGCCGTGCTTTCTCCCCTGGTAGGCAAGCCCGCGTACCTCACAATGGCCGCGACCGTTGAGGGGTCGTGGCCGACGCACAATGCATACAGCCGCGTGAGCATCCTCGCCGACTGCACAGTGCGTGTGCACGGCTTCGGGAGCGGCGGGTATAATGTTAGCGTGCCGCCGCCGGACGCGACGTGCTCGCTCGAGTAGGCTGAGCGTCTCATTGCGGCACGGCGCCACCGCACTTCGCACTGGGTCGTGGCCACCCGTCAGTCACCATGTGCACGAGTCAGCATGCCAGTGCTCAGTCGTCGCGGCGCACTCGGCGGCGGCCCGCCGCGCAGACTCTCTGCCACTCCGCCACACGGATCAACAAGGGTGGCGGGCTCTGAGGCCTCAGCCCGAACATGCACCGACGCGCCCCGCCCGCGCACGGCCCCGTCAGAGCGACGGGCCGACGGCGTCGTGCGCGGTTGCTTTACCGTTTCCGTTATTGCACCGAGTGTTCGGTCCATCTCACAAAAACGGGCCCACATAGTAATCCGATAGTTAATCAACACAAAATGGTACAGGGCGCGAGGGCCAACCTGCGGCGCGCCACGCAAGCGAAGGAGCGAGAGCCGAGCCCCAAGCACAAGAAAGCGAGCACAAGAAAGCGCCTCCCGACTGAGAGGGGAGTGCGGCCTCTCTCCGCGCTCTCTCGGCGCGCGCGCTCCCTCTCTCTCTCTCTCTTGTATGTATGTGTGCTTGTGCCTCACGCGCAAGCCCCTCTCTTGTCTAGCGGCGGATTGGCGGCGAGTTCGTGGGTGGCCCGCGGCTCAGCGCATCTATTCTCAGCGCATCTTCTCGCCCTTGAAGAGCTCGCGCAGCGACATGAGGCTCATGTCCTCAAAGGAGGAGACGCGCTGGTCAGCGATGCGTAGATCGGCGCCATTGCGCCGCGCGCCGCCCATGACGGCGACCACCTTGGCAGTGGCATCGTGGCCAGCGAGGACGTCGTCGACGTCATCGCTGAAGACGACGCATCGCTCAGGAGGACGCTCGAGCTGCGAACAACGGGGGAGAACGGAGGCGGTCAGTCGTGTGATCAGGGGCCGCCCAGGTCTCAATCTGGCACAATCTGGAATCAATCTGGCATCGCTCGGGCTGGCGACCCACCTTAATGCATCCGACGAGGTAGGCCTGCTCCGTAGTCTCGCATCCGTCCTCTGCTGTCACCGAGATCGGGCAGAGATCTCGCAGGCCTGCACGCTCGAGGACGCTGGCGAGCGCCCCCCGGTCCATCGTGGCGCCCGCGCACACGCAGCACGGCACCTGATACTCGTTGAGCAGCGTCAGCCACTCCTTGGCACCGTCCGCAACTGCAAAGTCAAAGTCGCGAAGCACCGTGTTCTTCGCGTGGTAGTGCTGCAGAGAGAGTAAGGCGAGCGCCCAAATGCGTGAGAGAGGGAGAGAGGAGCGAGGGGGGGCGAGAGAGAGGCGCGAGAGAGGTGAGCGCGGGACACAGAGGAACGCCCGAGGCGCCTCGGGGCAGGTTTCAGTTGTGTCTCTTGGGCGAGCGCACCTCAAATGCAAGCTTTTGCGTCTCGCCCCAGTCGTCGGTCCAGCGGAAGGTTTGCTGGATGGCACGCTCGGGGCGCATCCCGATGGCGCGCAGGATCTCGTCGTCGTCGGGCTCGCGCATCCCCTGCTCCGCGGCCACGAGCGCCCACGGGCGCCGGTGCATCTCGATCGCGTTTGAGAGCATCACGTCGAGTTTGAAGATCACGCCGTACTGCTGCAGTGGAAAGTTGTTGAAGCGCAGCCGCGACATGTAGTCCGGCTGGAGGAGTTCGTTGAGATCGGAGGCGCGCAGCTGCTGGGGGTCGGCCTGGAGCGCCGCGTAATAGCCCTCGCTGCGCCCGCCGCCGGCCGCGCCATACCGGCCCTCGCGTGTGCTCGGCAACTCGCCGCCGAGCTCGCCCTCGCGGAGCGGTTGCGAGGGCAGCGGCGGCAGGAAGAGGTCGTCCTTGTCGTCGTCTGGATCCCTCCAGCTGGTGACGCGGCTTCGACGGCCGTTGCTGCTGCTGTCGTCCGGCGCGTAGAAGGAGATGGGCTCCGCGGTGGTGCGCCTGTGCCGGTTGCGCCCGGACCCTAGCCGGTCGCTGCCGTCGCCGCCGCCGATGCCGCCGCCGTCAATGCTGCTGCGACTTGCGAGGTCAGACAGGCCGTCCGGCTCGGGCTCGGCCCAATCCGCCACGTCCGCCCTCGCCATTGGCTGCTGCCACTGCTGCCTGGACTGCCAGGCAGCATCGCAGCAGCACTCGCCCGCACGGTGCGGGGCGCCCTCCGCGCAGCGCGGCGCGTACAGCGATGAGACCAGGCTCCCAAGCGGCTTCGCCTGGCAAAGCAACAGCACCGCCAGGCAGCGCCGAAGGACGTGCGGATGAGACATTTTGTAGGCCGCCGTGCGATTTTCTCTGACCCTTCCAAGCGCCGCATCTTCGCCCCTCAAGGAGGAAAAATGGGATTCCGTCAAAACTCCATCCCACGCTGAGGTTTTTTTAGGTCGAAGATTCCGTGATCCGGCGGCGTGGCTGAATTCCTTCGTCCCTTCTATCGTCAAATCCCCCCGTCAAGTCCCGCCCGCAAGGCCCGCGTTCAAACTTTTCCGAAGCGCTCGGTCCAACCATGCCGTACTTCGACTCGTCAATTGGGATGTGGGAGGCCGAAGAGTCGCCCGAGGAGGCGCTCGAGCGCGAGTATGAGGCGTACGAGCAGCACCAGCGCGCGGCCGCGGTCGCGCAGCAGGTTTCCGATGAGGTCGCCGCGCTGCAGTGGGAGGCCGCAGGGGGCCAGGTCTCGCACGATTGGCGTGGCATGGGCGCGGCTATCCTTGCCAGTCTGCGCACGACACCCTGGGGGCAGGCACGCCAGTGGGCCAGCCGCTATCCATTTTACCGTGGCTGGCCGCTGCCCGCGCCGGTCCTGTGGTTCGACCCAGGGAGCGACCCACTGATAGGGGCACCCTGGGGCGTGCTGCTTGACCCGTCGCTGCCGCTCGGTGTCGACTGGGCGCCCACCGAGATGCTCCGACTGCGCGGCGTGTGCACCGCCTTCCGCGGCGGTCTCTCGACCGCGCAATTCTTCAGCCGCGTGCTCGAAGCGCTCGGCGTTCCCAAGCTGCGCGAGCACTGCCACTCGCCGCGCCGGCTCTTCGAGTTCGCGTCGCGCGTGTTTGTCGAGCTCGCGTTCGTGCACTCGTGCCGCACCGTCGCCGCACACGCCGCCGGCCTCCTCAAGGCCGACACGTCCGCCACCGACCTGTGCTGCGTGGCCGGAAGCTATGCGCTCCATCGTGCCCTCATGCTCGGGCACAACGACGTCGTTGGCAGTGCTCAAGGGCCCACGACGCCGTCGTGGGCGCCTGGCGACATGGACATCTTCGTGGGCACACTCGACTCGTCGCGCCGCTCCAAGGCCGCCTTTGATGCCGTCGTCGAGCACGCGCGCACCGCGTTCGCGTGCTTCTCGAGGCATGTGGACGACATCAAGTGGTGGGGAACGTGCGGGCAGCCGCTGGTCACCTACTCAAGCACTTACGAGCACGAACACGGGCTGGGCGAGATCGTGCCGGCGTCCGTCGCGGTCGCCATGGGCGCCTTCCAAGGCTACTCCTACTCGCGCGACGATGTGCTCGACTACTCACACGCATGGGACCAGCCGCTCGTTGATGCCATCAAGCGGCAGCCCGAGACGCTCGGCGTTCACCGGCCGTACCAGGTGGACCGCGTGGCAGAGGTGGAGCGCCCAGCGCGCTTCACTCACGAGCCCGTCGCCTTCGACTCGCTCTGGCCGCTCCCGCGCAAGATCAACATCATTCAGTACTCGTGTGGCGACGCGCCCGGCGGCGCGCCTCGCCCGCCGCTGACCCCACTGGCGCTCGTGCGTGGCTTCGATGTGCTGCCAGCCATGGTGGTGATGCGCGTCGATCACAGCCTGCAGCCTCGCTTCCTCGCGGCCGACGAGGTCGCGCGCTGTGTGCGCCGTCGCGAGCTCCGCCTCTCGCCGTTTGCCTTCGGCCCCGCCGTCGCCGATGATAGGAGCGCGATGGAGGCAGCGGTGCGCCGCCAGCTCGTGCGTCTCGAGAAGTACCGGCATGCGTATGGCTTTGCGCTGCCCGAGGACGCAACGCAGGGTGCGTGAGGTACTGTCCGTGCGTCGTATTGTTACTTCACGCGAGTACAAATCTGCATTTCTGCCCAAATTGGGAAAAGCGCCGTAGCAGGCACACAACTCTTCCTCTTTCAATCGGGTTCACGTGCGAGCGCTCGTTCGTCCGGCGATGTGGCTTGACTTACACGAGCATGCCGGGCAGCGTCGTGGCAAAGTGCAGTCGGCGATGCCAAACCACCGTTCCTTGCACGCTGGGCGTCGCAGCGCACCTCGTCGCCGGTACATATCAATGGTGTTGGCACTCGTCCTCATCCCACGAGCAACTTGCGAACCGTGCCCTCCGGAGGCCTGTGGACCCAACAGTATCTGCTTGCAGCCTGATGGCTGTTGGCTGGGCTTGTGCATTGGCGGTGTTGGCTGCTCTTCCAATCCGCCACCGCCAAGCCCACCATATCCACCTTCGCCGCCTCCGCCGCCTTCTCCCTCGCCACCGCCCCCCATTCCGCCACATTGCCCACCACTGCCACCGGCTGTGCCACCGCCCATGCAGCCCGGCGCACCGTTATCACCACCGCCCAGTCCGATATCACCTAGAGCACCGCCTTCACCACCACCTTGTCCACCATCGCCCCCCCCCCCGCCGCCATCGCCGCCACCCGCTCCAGGAGGGTGGGCCGACAACAGTGTACTGATCCTCGTCTTCATCATCGTAGCTTCCGTGGTTGCCGTACTCGTTTGCTTGCGCATGGCATACGTGGCTGTGCGCGAGGATGGCTCGCGCTGGGTGCGCGCGAGGATGGCCGAGCGCCGTGTCAAGATGGCCAAGCGCCGCCCCTCTGTGGCGCCGGCATCACAGGCTGAGTATGGCCCACCACGCCATTCACGCACGTATGGCCCATCTGAAGGTGGTGACGACTCTGAGGGTCACCTAGCATCAATCGCAGAAGAGGGAGCGTGGACGGCAGACCAACCAAAACCCTTTGCAATGCAGCTGGCCGAGATGACGGCCGAGATGCTGGCGAAGCAGGCCGCAGGATGGGATGAAGAATCGCGGCCATATGCCACGTCGTCCATCGACGGCGACGACGGTGGCGACGCAAGATCTCTCGCGACGGCCGATTTCGCGTCAAGATCATCAACGAGGCCATCCACGAGGCCATCCACGAGGCCATCGAGCGGAAGTCGGACGAGGCCATCAACAAGGCCATCAAGCGCAGGTCGGACTGTGACCTTCTCTCCATCAGACAGCCGAATTTCAAGCCCACGGTCATTGTCGAATGCCAGGCGCCTTGCCCCGCTCACCTCGAAAGGCGCCACGTCGGACAAGAACTATGCAGGGCTTTCCAAGGCGCTTCACGACATTGACAAAGCGCTCGCAACTTCAAGCGACTCGAACATACCGAGTGGTCTGACCCCACGTGAGGCCATGCAACTGATGACGCTCAACGCCGCCATGGGCCAAAACCCGTGCGATGCGAATATGAGCTTGCCTGCAGCTTCGCCGCGCATCCCGAACATGTCGCCGCGCCCGTCACGACCGTCATCGCGACCGTCGTCGCGACCGTCATCTGCGACGTCATCTCGGAACATGTCGCCTCGCCATTCACCAAGGCACGTGTCGCCGCGCGTCATGAACTTGAGCGAAATGCCTGTCGCCGGCACGGCCACCGAAGTCGTTCGGCGTTGCGATTTCGACGGGCATGCTCGAGAAAGAGCGCCGACCAACGTTTCGGTCCCTTCCTTCGTGAGCAGGCCCCAGAGCGCCGCCGCGCCGACGAAACGAGACCAGTCCACCTTTCTTCGACCACAGAGTGCGGGTTGCCTGAACAACATTCGCGAGCAGGAAAGCCATCGCCGAGTAGGGTGGCTGGGCGCTCAACCTGAAGGGGTCGCTGACCAGGCTCCTGACCAGCATCCGGTCGAGGAGGCGGACTGGCGCAGTGACTCGGGTTTGGGCGACGGCGCGTTTTTCAGGACCCCGGTCCCCATCCCAAGTCATCCCAAGTCACACTTGTGGAGCGAGTCCAGTCGGACAGAAGAGGCTGCATCGAGGCCCCCTCCAACAAAGCGCGAAATCCAACAGGCATATGAGAATGCAAGCATGGCGGCCGCGGTCGCTTCAGCCGCGGCTGAGCAAGAGGAGGCCTTGGCCGAACAACGACAGAAGGCTGACGCTGAGGCGCGCATTGCCGAGGCCTCGGAGAGGGTGAAGATTCGTGCGGAGGCGCGGAAACAACAGGCGAAGGCGGAGGAAGCGGCGAGGGCGGAGGAAGCGGCGAGCCGGCTCGCGAAGCTCGAGATGGAGAGTCAGGCGAAGGCGGATGTGGAGAAAGCGGCGAGACTCGAGAACGAGCTCAAGTCGAAACTCGTGAGACTCGAGGACGAGCTCAAGGCAAGGGCAGATGCAGAGGCAGCGGCGGCGACCCGGATCGCGCTGCTGGAGCACGAGCTCCTTGCGAGCGTTCGTTCTCGACCTACATCTGCCGCCCCCAGATGCAATCCCGCGGCCGCAGCACGGCTCGCAGCTTCCTGCGCCACCGCGGCCGCTGCAGCGGCCGCGGTTGCGGCAGAGGCAGCCCATATGGAGGCGGATGAAAAGGCGGCGGCTGAGGCAGCCCATGCGGCAGCGGAGGCGGCTGAAAAGGCGGCGGCGGCAGAGGCGGCCGAAGCTTCTCAGCAGCCTATCAGCACCCCTGCAGAACCCGAGAAGAGTGCTGCTGACCGCCCCGTAAATCGCCGCGCTCAAGTGGTGCGACCGGCAGCAGCAGCGGCGAACAAATTGCGCAAGGCGAACAGTGTGGTCCGCGCGGCCAATGCCTTCGGCTCAGCCTCGAAACCTCTTGGCTCATGTGCCGATTCACCTGACGGGAAACGAAAGAAGAAAACCTTGACAGTGAGTGCGATACAATCGCAAGCTGGAGATGACGAGGGCGCTGATGATGTGCACCCGAAGGAGAAGATGCAACCTGCGGAGGTTGCAGCTCGGAGCAACCTGCTCGCTCTGAGCGATGCCGAGGCGCCAGGCCCTCTCGAGCCCCAAGAATCGTTCACAACCGCCGACATGGAAGCCATTCTCGCCGAGCCAATCCGCCCCGCAGAGCCTGAGAGGGCATCGCTCAATGCTGCTAAGCGCACGGCAGAGCGCAACGCTCAAGCGGCGCTGAAGCACGCGCAACGACTGCAAAAGGCGGGCACGGCCGTCCGCGCGATCACTGCTTGTGCCTCAAACTTGAGACCGTCGTCGGCCTCGTCGTCGCGGTCCTAATAAGTATCTTTATCGTCGAGGCTGACTCTCGCAGCGCATGACGGTACGAAAGTCGTAGTTAGGGCTGTGGAGGGATCCACTCGAGTTAAGAAACTACCGGGTACCCGGTAAAAAAACCCGGTAACTAATTCATGGCCAAGTTTCCAAAAAGTTCAAAAAAGTTTGACTTCGTCACGCGCGGCGAAGAGATAAGAATGGAGCTTGTCCTACCTCAGCCGACACCGGAGGAAACGGCGCCCGAGCCGCCGGAGCCGGCGCCGGAGGGCACAGAGGCGGAGCCGCGCGGCATATTGAAGACAAACGTGAAGGTGACACGGACAGTGATGGTGAGGGCCTTGATCCACCGTTTGCTGGACGTCAACCTCGTGCTTCAGCAGTTCGCAGTGAAATCACAGATTGAGGCCAGCTGGTTCGAGCCCGAGCTCAAGCCGTTGACGAGCAAGAGTACGACGACGACGATGACTTTGGCGGACGTCGAAGCGGCGCGCTCCATCGCAGTCGACAGGAGCCGCACGAACCAGTACGTGGGCCATTTGTACTGCTACCTGCCCTCTGAGAAGGAGGAGGATCTTGAAGCCGAGAAAAGCGCTAAGCGCTTTTGGGCCCCGCGGCTCTACTTTGACAACGTGCTCACGATGGAGAACGAAGAGTCGTGGTACCACTTTTATGATTCGGCACCCGGCGAGGCTTCGAATCCTCCGATGGTGTGCCTGCACTGGTCGTTCACGGGCACCTTCTCCGAGCCCATGGAACTCTCCTCATTCCCGCTCGACGCGCAGATCCTCACGATGCGCCTCGTGAGCGGCCATGAGGAGGTGCGTGCGGCCAACCCCTCCGTCGAGAAGCGTACCATCGTCCAACGCGGCGCCAGGGTGCGCGCGAAGCAGGTGGAGCTCGTCAAGAACGCGTCGTCGAAACGCCGAAGCAATCTGCGCACGCACACCTTCCTGCAGGCGCATGAGTACACTCTGTACCCGCGCCTCAATTTCCACGCTGGAGAGACACGTGAGGAGGATTCGTCCTCAGCCAGCGTGTACGCCGCTGATGGCCTCGGAGTGCCACGGATGGCCTCCCTGATGGCCCCTCGATGACCTCCCTGATGGCCTCCCTGCATGGCCTCCCTCATTGCCTCCCTTGATTGCCTCAGGTACCCTTGATTGCCTCCCTCATTGCCTCCCTTGATTGCCTCTCTCATCAGGTACCCCTTGATTGCCTCCCTCATTGCCTCCCTTGATTGCCTCCCTCATCAGCTACCCCTTAATTGCCTCTCTTGATTGCCTCCCTTGATTGCCTCCCTCATCAGGTACCCATTGATTGCCTCCCTCATCAGGTACCCCTTCATCGACATCCAGATGCGCGTGCGCCGCCGGCCATGGAACTGGTTCTTCAATGTCGTCTTTCCGCTCTTCATCCTGCAGGGCAGTTTGGTCACGACGTACGCCATCGACACGGGGCTTGCCGATCGCGCAGGCGTGACCATCACGCTCTTGCTCGCCATCATCGCCTTCCGGTACGTGGTGACCGAGAAGCTGCCGCAGATCTCGTACGCCACCCTGATCGACCTGTACGTGCTGAGCAGCTTCGTACTCGCCGCCCTCATCATCGGCGATCAGACGTGCTTCGGGCTCGGGCTCTACGGCGAGAAGCGCGACCTGCGAGTCGAGATCGCCTCGCCGTTTGATTGGGTTGAGGGTGCGGACGGAGGGTGGACGCAGCGGCAGGTGGAGATTGGTGGGCCTCTAGTTCACGTCTTCCTCGTGTGGGTGACGATCCACGGCGTGATCGTCCTTGCCATCCTCGCGCGCGCCGCCTACTTCTATCGGGACGAGGAGTCCTGGGGATACTCGGAGACGACCCTGTGGATTGGAGCCCTCGTCCCGGGCTCGATCTCAGACGATGGTAAGAGCGACCCGCGGCTCACTGATGAGGCCACCTCCGCCCTGGGCGCCTTCCTCGCGCACGTGCTCGACGAGAGCCTGCCCAACCTGTCCAAGCGCTGCCGGTTGAGCACATGGACGCCCGATGCTGCCAACGCCGTGATCCATAACCTCAGCCGTCATGCCAACGGCCAGGAGGGCGATGGCTATCGGGGCACGACGCCTTTTCTAGTCGCGACGTTTGCGTCGGCGAGCGACGCGCGAAAGGTGCTCGCCTTTGTGGCCGAGGTCCTACCAGACGACGAGCATGAGTACAAAGAGGAGGTGCTTGCTGAGGACGTGCGCCTCGCTAAGCCGTACTTCCGCTCGGGCGTCATCAAGGTGGAGCTCCTCGATGAGAAATACCTTTGCCTCACTACGAGGAAGGTCCTTTCGCGCAAGGTGCTCGAGGCCAAGGGCAGGTGGAGACCCGCTCTCATAGGGGCCGACGCCATCATGCAGCGTTCGATCACCGCGATGAGCAAGAGGGTTCGCTGGGGCGGAAAGGCGGGGGGCGAGGAGTCCGACCGTTGGACTGGCAGTCCCTTAATGACTCCGACCAGCGTACCTGCCAGCGACTCCCTCAGATGGTCCTCTGTGAAGCCGTACATTGAAGATTGAGCTTTCCGGTGGCGCGCCGCAGGCTGCACATCGCGTCGTCCTGAGACGGTCTTGTTCGGGTTTGCGAGGTCTGTTCTCTGTGTCAGCATGACTGTGGGTTTAGCTTTCGGATTGTTTGTGTACGGGTTGGGCCGACATAGGCATAGTTCAGCTTTAGCGGTTCTCTATATGGGCCAGACTATATGGCGCTACGTAGACGAAATCAAAATCATAATATTACGCCTCTCCATCCAGTACCGGGACAGTTTGTGTGTGATGTAGAGATCGGGTGAGAGAAGGAACGTCTTTCAATATCCCGGCTCCCCCCGGTGTTTTTGAACCGGGACAGTACCTAACCACGTCTGCTAACAGCCAAGAGAGTTATTGAGACATTACTTCACTCACCCGATCTCTATACACTCAGTCTACAGTCACTCGCTCCCTCCCTCACGCACTGGTTCTGGTACAATTGTAACGGACATCGACATGCATTCGTTTGAACTAGGTTTAGAGAATGGATTACTTCTTCACGAACGCGACGGTGTGCGCGGCCTCCTCTTGCACCTCGGCGTCGCTATCGCACACTCTACCGCTGGAAGCGTGGCGGTCCTCGCACACTGCGCTGGCATCGATTGCCATGCGTGACAGGTGCCATGACTGCCCTACGATTGAGATGCACCCAGGGCTGCGCCCGTGCTCGCGCAGCCAAGAGCGGCAGGAGGTCTTTGTGCTCGCGCTGGCGACTGCGCTCGGGAAGCCGCACGACGGCTTCTTCGTCGAGCTTGGAGGGCACGATGGGCTGCGCGCGAGCAACACGGTGTTCACAGAGAGCTGCCGAAGCTGGCGCGGGCTGCTCATTGAGCCTAACCCCAGCGCATTCGAGCTGATCCGGACGCACCGGCCGGGTGTGCTGGCAGCCCGTGGCGCGGTGTGTACCGTGCGCGGCAGGGCGACCTTTGCAGCGCGTCGCTCCGTCAGCTCAGCCAGGCATGGCGTAGCGCGCATGTCCGCGGACGAGACGGGTGGCCTCGAGACGCTCATGAATCAGAACTTTGAGCGCGCGGGCTACAAGGAGCGCGCCCCCACGGCGTGGCTCAACACGACGCGCGCTTTGCGCATCGACGTGCCGTGTGCACCTCTTCACGACTACCTTGCCCTCTTCAGTGTGCGCCGTGTCGACATCTTTTGGCTCGACGTGGAGGGGGCCGAGCTTGCGGTGAGATGCACCGAGATGCTCCGTCGAGACTGCCTCATCAACACACCGTGCCCACACTGTCCCCTCCCCAGTGCTAGCGTGTGGACTCGCACTGAGCAGCTCCGAGCGCATGCATGCACGTGTGCTGTGTTTCGTCAGGTGCTCGAAGGCTTTGATCCGACCAATCTCGGTGGGATCTCAATCGGTATTCTCGTGGTGGAGATGCGCTTCAACGACGTTCGGCGTACCTTCCGTACGCTGCGCCTTCTCAGCGGGCTGGGCTTCGAGCTGGTGCGAGCGCTGCCCGTGTGGAATTACAAGATCCTTGACCTCGTCTTCGTACGCCCCGAGCACTTTGGGTTTTATGCCGCCGGCGACGACGGCGGCCATGGCGCCGCTGCCGTCAACATGAGCAGCAGCAGCAGCGAGAGTGAGGGCAAGGAGGGGCGGCGACGTGGACTCGGCTTCCCCAAAGCCGCCCTCGAGCTTCTAAATAGGCAGAGCCGTAACCGTCCGCCGGGCGCCAACGTGCGCTTGATGCAAGGGCGCGTGGGAGGCCGTTATGTCGTCCCGCCGCCCTCGTCGATCCTTGAGTGCGCAGTGTGGGCGGCGCCGAAGAGCGACCGCCAAAGTCACGGCAACGGTACGCTTGTGGCGGCGCATGGCATGCTGCGCATGGAGCGTGTGAACGGCGCTAATCGGACCCGTGATTGGACCAGCTGGCGCGTCCATAAGAAGTTGGACCAGCTGAGCTTCGTGCGGATGAAGAGTGAGAGCGCAAGCGTATGCTGAGAGACGAGCGAGATGTAACTCAAGACGTCAAGAGAGATGGCGCACGGCTCACGCTAATCACGCGGACGAAAATAACGAGCACGATAACCATCATCGCAGATCCGTAGCCAAGAGCCGGAAGACATGCACGTGGTCGGCTGCGCATTGCTGCCCTTGATGCGAGCCTTCGGCTTCGCCGCCGCGGGGGCGGTAGCTGTGGCTGGCATGGGTCCTGCCCGCGACCGTCGCCTGTCCTTCTCTTCCTTAGCCTGTTTGCTCGGTTTGTGTTGCGTGCTGTGTCGCGTTAATATTGGCTATGGATATATGACACATCCCAAGAAATGACAGCGTTTTCAGGGTCAACTAGCAGTTCACAGTCGGCCTTGTTTTCACACCTTGCTCCGAGACGAAAGAGCGAGCGTGCTCCGTCCGTGGATGTGGACTGCCATAGGTGTGCTCGCGGTGGCGCTGCTTGTGGCGCTGTCAGCGCTCGCATGGATTTCGTTTCGGCGCGAGATCGAAGTGCGGCACTGGAAGCAGGTAGCACGGCAGCAAGAACAGCACGCCAGCGAGATGCTCTTCAAACAGAGAGAAGTGCGCAGACAGCACGATGAACTCCAGAGCTGGATCGATGATTACTACGCGCTCGACTCTGCGCGGCTGCAGGCTGAAATGGGGCCTCGACGTGCTGGTCGTGCAGTCAACAACAACAACAACACTGGCAGGCACTTTGACAGTTCTCCATCTGTCGTCGACTACGTGTTCATGTGGGTGGACGCAGGTAACCCTCACGTCGAGTCGACGATGGCTTCAGCTTTGCGCAACAAGCAGCTCTCTCGCAGGCCCGACATTCAGCGGGTGAGGGATGACGGCACCTTTCAATTTGCGCTGCGGTCGGTGTTGCAGACGCCCCGGTTGGAGGCGGCGATCCGCAACGTGTACATCGTGACGAGCGGCGAGCTGCCACCGTGGCTACTCCCGTGGCTGGGAGACGTGCCGAACGACGTCCGTTCTTCACTCTTCACGCGGACACCTCTGCGCGCCCCGCTGCAGCCGCTGGTCGATGAGTGCCAAGGGCGCGCTTGGCGGGCCTCGCATGGGCATGCTGTACGAGCGCGCAGCCTGTACGTCTACCCTCACAACGCCTTCTTCCCCGAGCCGCTGCGGGCGCTGCCGACGTACAACTCAAACGCTATTCTCGCCGCATTGCATTGGATCCCCAACATCTCGCGCTGGTGAGATTGCATGAGATTGCATGAGATTGCATCGGATCTCAAACATCTGACCGCCCCTCACCTCGGCGCACCCCTCGTCCTCCCACCACCGCAGGTTCATCTACTCTGACGATGACATCGTGGCCAGTGGGCGTGACTTCGGTCTTGAGTTTTGGTGGGAGGCGGGTGGCGCGGCGGCAGGCGGCGCGGCGGCAGGAGGCGAGGCAGCGGGCGGGGCGCAGCTAGTCTTCTTTGATGCGAGCTTGCCGGTACGGCGCAACCAGTCGACCGACGGCAACGTCGTTGAGCGGGCCATGGTCTACATGGCTGGCGTGCTCGACGAGGTAGACGATACCCGCGAGGGCGCTTGGATCCAACGTACCGGTGCTGGCGAGAGAGCGGCGGGTAGCGTGGTGGGCGGCGCGGCGGGTGGTGCGGTAGGAGGCTTCGAGCGGAGCAGTGCGCCACAGCAGAGTTCGAGTGAGTCTCGGCGCCTTCCCCCCCCTCGGCGCCTTCCCCCGCCTCGGCGCATCCCCCCCCCTCGAGAGTACGCGCCGGCGGTGCACATGCCCGTGCTCTTCAACGTGCGCGTACTCTGGGAGATTGAGTCGAGGTGGCCGGAGCTCATGTCGCGCACTAGGGCCCACAGGAAGCGCGAGATGGACGAGATCGAGCTCAACTTCTTCTACCAGCACTACCTCGAGCTGAGCGGCTACCCGACAGCGCGCCACGCTATCAAGCGCTTTCGTGTGGGGTACCACCCGGTGCAGCTGTGCGGCACCCCGTGGGGAGGCTCCATCTGCAACAGCACGCTCAGCAGCGACCGCTACAACTTTGTGTGCTTCAACGACGGCTTCAACCACGGAGCAGATGGCGCACAATGTGAGTTATGCTACGAGCGCGGCGTACGCCACCTTCAGCACCTGCTGGGCCACCGCTTTGGCACTTTTGGCCCACCGGCCGGCGATCATGGGCGAGTCTCCACCACTCTCTCAACCACTCCAATGGGGCTGCAAGCGAGCCTATTAAGAATGAATCGTGCGGTGCGCGGCGGAGCCGGAGCGAGGGAATCCCACGCAGAAGCGGGCCCAGTAGTACGTATCACTTTGATTAAACACGTGGACACGTAAAGTCGTACGTCTGTCGGCGGCGATTCGCCTCGCTGGCCATAGGCCAAGCTGGCGTCGAAGCTGGCGTGGCCTGCAATGGTCCTCCGCTCTCTCCCACGGAAACAGCGCTCGAACTACAGGGTTCAGGGTTGGGCGTACCCGACACCCATAGAAATGCGATGGGATGGATCACGTTTGACCTTACGTGAGTACGTCGCTTCCCCCCCCTCGGACCGCGCAGTCACGCAGGGCCGTTTCCTCTTCTGTGCCACCGAACACTGTCCGTCATGATGCCATGAGTGACTCCGGCTGGGTGATGCGCGATCATACGCTTTCGCTCCCAGCCACCTTCGGGCACGTCACCTGAGACCGTCTCTCAATCGAAGGTGTCGTCAATCTCGTCAATCTCGTCGATGTCGGAGACCGTCTCTCAATCGAAGGTGTCGCAGAGTGAGCGTACACGGAGCCCAACGCCAAAGTCGTCCCACGAGCCTTGCTTCTGCGCGGTGAACGTGATGGTCTTTTCGGAGCCCGCAAGCATCATGAAGGCTCCGTCGCTAAAGGCACCCGCGACGTGGAGCGACGCGAGGCTCACGAAGGCTGCTGTGCGCTCGGCACGCAGCCGCACGCTCGCGTTGAGACCTCCCACGGATGGTGGTGGCACATCAACTGAGAGCACAACAACGCTGGCTTTGGGAAGCGTAGCGTATTTCATCGGAGTCCAAAAATGGAACGCCTCGATGGGCCCGGTCCCGTTGCCACCGAACGAGAGACGCACGAACGTCTCGTTGCGAGTCAACTTTGGGCCCGCGCCGCCGCTCGCGGCGGCGAGCAGATCGTCGATGTTCACCGTGTACCCCTCTTGCGTGCCGAGTGCGGGGGCGACCGCGAGGTGTGTCACCCGCCACAGGACGACTGCGGGCGAGTCGGCCCACCGATAGATCTCGAGGTCGAGATTGTCAGAGAGATCTCGCGTCAGATCGCTCGTCAGATGGACGGTCAGCATGCCGGTGCCTGCCGCCTCGGTGGCGCTGACGAGGACCGGCGCAAAAGCGCGCGCCACGCCGTGGTGCGAGAGCTTCGGAGTGCCATCGAATTCAATCGTCGACCAACTCGGCCCGGGCCAAATGTCATTGAGCTGCCAGTAGAGCACGCCCATGGTGTTCGTCGGCATCGAGCGCTGCCGCCGCCACTGCGCGAAGGCGGTCTCGTAGCAACGCCCCTGCTGCAACTGGGTCAGCCACAGGTAGTCCGAAAACACTTTGGGCTGCATCGTCGACACGTTGGCGGGGGGCACCTTGAAGTGCGAGCTCATCATCTTCTCGACCTGATGAGGGAGACAATCATATGCAATCAGGGGGCCATCAGGGCGATGAGGGGCACCTTGAAGTGCGAGCTCATCAACTTCTCGACCTGATGAGGGAGGGCAATCATATGCAATCATCTTCTCGACCTGCTCGTTGCCCAGCTGGTGGCGCTGCCGGTAGAAAAGGAGCCACGAGTCGCGCGAGTGGTCCTCGGGCGCCGTGACGGGCGCGTAGCTCTCAAAGGAGGGGAAGGATTGAAAGCCATGCTCCGAGATGAAGCGGGCGAGTGGGTACCTGATGAGGGAGGCAATCATAGGCAATCAATGGACCATCAGGTCAATTGGGGGCACTCAGGGAGCCGTGCTCCGAGATGAAGCGGGCGAGTGGGTACGTGGACGGATCTTCGCAGTCCGCATTGTAGTTGTAGTAGTGCCGATCTCCCCACGAGGGCGCTTGGGGATAGTCGGGTGCGTCGCCCATCGCGTCGCCCCAGCGCTTGACCAACGGAGAGCGCCCGTCGAGATCGCTCGAGATGAGCCCGTTCGAGGGCGAGCTATCTACAAACGGGCGACCCTCGGGGTCGCTCGAGAGGACCGAGGGCCGTATCGTGTCGAGATAGAGCTTCACGTAGTCTGCGACGTACAGGTCACGGTTGACGCGGCTGAGATTGAACCATTGCATCGCGTACTCGTTCTCATTCGAGCCGCCCCAGATGACAATGGACGGGTGCGCCGCCAGTCGCGCCACCTGCTGCGTCACCTCCTTGCGCACGAGGTCGAGAAAGTGGCCGTCGCGGGGATAGAGCGCACACGCAAAGATCATCTCCTGCCAGATCGACGCAGATCGAGATTTGGCCCGAGGGCAGTGACAATCAGTGGCAATCAGTGGCAATCAGAGGCAATCAGAGGCAATTAACGACACTCACCTGCCAGATCATGATCCCGAGCTCGTCGGCGACATCGTAGAACCAGTCGGGCAGGTAGCGCCCGCCGCCCCACACCCGCACCATGTTCATGTTGGCGGCGGCCGCGAGGCTGAGCAGCCACCGCGCGCGCTCACGGGTCTCTCGCGGCGCGAAGACATCCAGTGGAATCAAATTGGAGCCTTTGGCGAAGATGGGCACCCCATTCACACGAAAGTAGAATGAGGTACCGCTCGGCAGCCCCTCCGCCGGCGGCAGCGCAGGCTCCTCGACCAGCTCCACGGTACGCAGCCCAACACGCTGCCGCAGCGAGGACATGGGCGCCGTCGTGGGCACGCACGCCGACGCCTCCTCGGCGTCGCTGCCGCGCCCGTCGCCAGCAGCAGCAGCAGCAGTGGGCACGGGCGTCATCGTGGGCACGGGCGTGGCGGCAGCGCAGGGCACCAGCGAGGCACGAAGCTCGTAGAGCGGCTGCTCGCCGTAGCCGCGCGGCCACCAGAGCGTTGGTGCGTCGACGAGCAGCCTTGCAAGATAAGGCGCTGCCTCCTCCTCCTCCTCTGCCCCCTCGGCCAGCTCGACGGCGCCAGATTCAGCGACGACCGAGCGCCGCGCGTGCACGCTGGCAAAGGTCAGCGACGTTTGGTACCGTACGGCGGCCCTGGCGGCGGCATGGGCAGCATGGGTGGCGTGGGCGGCGTGGGCGCTCGCACAATCTGGCCGGCAGAGCTCGAGCCGAAGGGCCACGCGGCTTGCATGCAACCGCGTAGCGCTCCAGCCAGGCGCGAGGTGGGCATTCACAGCGAGTACCACCGAGCCGTTCCGCTGATGCTCCTGTGCTATGGAGAGCCGACGGAGCTGCGGCCCTCCCTCCGAGGCGCTCTTGCTCGGTCGAAGCGTGACGCTGCCCGTGATGCCCGTCGGCATGAAGCTGGGGCCCCAGTCCCAGCCAAAGTCGGTCGGTGACTTGCGCACAAAGTTTCGGAACGGCAGGCCGCCGACGCACGGTCCGGTTTCGCAAGTCGCATTGTAGACCCACGTGTCGCCCGGCTCGCTCCATGTGTGGTAATAGATGGACGCGGGCACAGGGTACGGATAAGCGCTGGCGCGTGCCATCCCGGCGGCGCGTGCGTTGGTGAACGCGACGCTGATTGTGTTGACGCCCTGGTTGAGGACGGCCTTGGCCACAAACAGCTCCCACGTGATGAACGCGCTGTCGGTGTTCCCGGCGAAGATGCCGTTAATGCTCACCGTGGCGACCGTGTCGACGCCCACCATGGTGAGCAGCGAATCGGCCTTGAGCAGCGGGTCGTCGGCGCCAAGGGTGAAGGTGCCCTCAAACGTCCAGTTTTCGAGGGCCACCCAGCTCCAGTCGCGCTCATTGTAACGATACAGCGGATCACCCTTGAGCACTCCCGCGGCCATCAGGGCGGTGTGCGCGACGGCCGGAAGCGGTGCCGGCACGTCGATCGTGCGGTTGGAATTGCGGCAGCGCCATGAAATGATCGGGTCTGAGGCGGCGCAGCCGTATGCCGCTGCGATGAGAAGGAGGAGGGACTTGACGTTTGTGGTCATGATCCGGGTCGTTGCGATCGACCGCGGCACGGGTCCAGCGATAAGGCCTTCTCGCGGCCGGCATCCGCTCGCGCGCACGCGCTCGGCACCGCTTCCACGCACCACAGCTTCCGAGGGAGCAATGCCCATTCGTGTGCTCTTTCACACTCCTCCCCGTTCTCCTCCCCGTTTTCCCCACAGGGGAGTCGGCCCTGCGCGGGCGCCGGACCTCACGCTCGGCGTGGGAGCCCCCATTCACAATGAGAAAAGAGGGGCTGTCTCTTTCAGTAGGCAGCAAGTGCCCAGGCGCCATGTTCATTCATGGCTCTCAAGCAGCTCTGGTGTGAAACGGCTGTTAGCCGAGCTTGCGGAACGTCCGCAACCGAGAAGGCACTAACTCACAGTGGAGTTCACCGGGGGAGCCGGGACACACACGGGACACGAGACATAAGGAGGAACGGGGAGCCGGGACACACGGCACACACGGTTCAGCGCGAACCTCACAAACAACCCGACCCGCGCCACGTCCCCGGAGCCGACGGAACCCGCCATTCTATTGCGCCACGGAACTCGACAAAAACGCCATGAAACGAAATTTGTGTCCATCTGCAGGTCGCGTGCGAAAAAACGGCGCTTTTAAAAGGGAATCGCCTTCTTCCTCGCCGCGCATCCGGTTAAATGGATTCCTTTTCTTCCGGCTCGGACAAAGGTGGCGCGACACACGCTACGCTCGAAGGCGAGGCTTTTCTGGAGGCGGTCAGGACGCTCGACCTGATCCAGGACCAGCTTGACTGGGCTGATGTCAAGTCCTCATGGAAGTCAGCCGCAGCGCGCTGGGCCAAGCAGCTGAGAAAGTGCCGGTACCCGGCAGACCTCGATCTGCTCTGGAAGCTCGCGGGCGAGCTGATGAATGGCATCAAACCGACCAACTTTACAGGGGGATGGTTGGTCAACGCCGATGGCAGCGAGTTGACCCGCTACCGCCAATGGCTGACCGGGACTGATGCGAGCAGAGCTTGCGCCATCCTCAAGGCAGTCCGGGTGCTGCGTGCGCACCTGGTCAGGGTCGTGGACGGGCCGCTCTACGCGCTTGACGGCACGCCCCTCGCCGACGCGGCCCACGCCAGCGCCGCGCCGGCACCGCTTGCCACCGAGCCCGTCATGCGTAGTCAAACGATGACTCCCGTGCCGGCTGTCGGTCCAGGGATGGCTGAGGGTGAAGGATCTATGGTGCAGCCCAACCATGCTGTAACCTTGGCAAATCGCTGGTTGGTGCAGGAGATGTCCAACGAAAGGTTGGCAGAAGAAGCTGAACTTTGTGCGACGGAAGTGGAGGAGCATTCATCGGCCTCCGCACCGTGTCACGAGCGGTCAATGCGGGAGGCTCCAGCTGCAGTAGTTTTTGCGGAGGAGCTCGCCATTGTTGAGGACGATTCAGCCGCGGCTAAACTTTGTGCGACGGAAGTGGAGGAGCATTCATCGGCCTCCGCACCGTGTCACGAGCGGTCAATGCGGGAGGCTCCATATGCGGAGGTGCTCGCCATTGTTGAGGACGATTCAGCCGCGGCCGCTCAGCCGTGGTGCATCGGCGGCAGCGTCCCGGGCGAGTCAGCGCCCACGAAGATGCAGTTTGCCTTGAGCGTGTCCGACGAGGACGCGTCCGAGGAGGCGGTCGCTTTCGCCGAGGAAGCTAGCCAGCTCTCAGTAGATGGCGATGCTCATTTCGCCACCACCGAAGGCATTGCTACAGGCGCGGCGTATGGTAGCCAGGTGGAGGTGGACGCCAACGGTGTGGCAGAGTCGACGGATGGCGGTCGTTACACGACGCGCCTGGCCAAAGCGTGCGATCTGTGTCACGAGAACCGTCTGAAGTGCATCATGCTGCCCACAGGCTGGTGTGAGCAATGCACGATGCGCGGCATCGAGTGCAAGCGGAGGATGGAGAGAAAGCGCGGCCGGCCACGCGTGACGGCAGAGAACATTGTGCAGCTCGTGCAGCGCCGGACCGCCAAGCAGCAGCTGGCAAGCAGCAGCTGGCGCGTGCCAAATTCCGTGAACGCGATCGGCGCGGGGCCATCGACGGGGCCACCACACACGGGAGCCTTTCCCAGCTTTCATGACCCCATCCAGGCGGCTTACGCGGCGGGGGTACAGGCAGCGACGCAAGCGCAGCTGGCGGCGGCTATGATGCAGTACCACGGGCCGGCGCACACGTTCTCGCACATGCCCCCCGTGTCATTCATGGCGCCCCACGGCGTTCAGCCTTTCGGCGCCCCTGCCCACCAGGCGCCACAGCACCCTGCCTTTGGCGGCGCGGCGCAAGCCATGTTCAACGGCGCGGCGATGGCAGCGATGGCGGGCCAGTACGGTGTGGGCGGCATGGATGGCTCGGCGGCCTATGAGCACTACGCCGCGATGTACGCCCACTTTCAGCAGCAGCAGCAGCAGCAGTCGCTGCCCCCGGGGTACTCGGGCTACGATCATCAGTCGGCGTACAACCCGAGCGCAGTCGCAGCGGCAGCGGCAGCGGCGTATGCGGCGGCGCAGGCGTCGGGGTCGGGGGCGGCATTACTGGCGCCGGACACGCCCTCCACGGAGGGGCCAGCAGGGCATGCTCATGCATCGAGCGACCTGCTGGCACCTCCATGCATGCCGGCGCCGGCCGTGAATGCCAGCACGCAGCCATGGGTCTTCGAGGTTCCTTTCGGGAGCCAACAAAGTGTCGACCACTCAAAGTGACGTCACTTCCAACGTGGCTCATCCAGGCATTCTGCCGCAGGTTTCAGCGCCAGCGGTTTCTCCTGTTCGCAGTAAATCAGGAGGCAAGGAACAGGGCGCCTCCGCGAGTCGGGACGGAAGTGGGCGAGCGAGAGGTCTGTCTTTTGTTCCGTTCAATCGCATCTCAACTGTCACGCAAATAGTATGTTTCAGGTGCTCTATCGTCAACACGTGCATGCACCAAAAACACCTTCGCATGTTGGGTTTCGGCAATTGCTCTCTGGTGCCGCGTGCAGCACCCGCATCTCTCTGTGTCGATTCTTCCTAATGAAGGACGACGCATGGGCCTCTCGAGCCCCCATGGAGGATCACAATGATGGAGAGGCAAAGCGTGATTTGCTCCGAGCAAACCTCGACGTACAACAGCTCAAGGTCAGGAACTCGCGCAGAGCCAAATGGCTTGTGGCAGTGCCTCGCATGAGTTGAATGAGTCCCTTGATCCCTTGCGCTGTGGCCGTGTGGCGCCGATGCTCACAGCCTATACGACTGCTCGAAACTCTCCTCTGCAGACATTCACTCGCTGGTGGAACTCGTGGCTATCGGAGCGCCAGCTCATCACCACCGACCTTTGCGAAGACATCAAGTTGGGTGTGCTGCCCAACGTGCTCATAGAAATTCTCTCCAGATCGCCATGCGCTCGGTACATCCAGGCGCCGCGCACGACATTTCAGAAGCTCGACAATCTCCAGATCTTCCTCAGGGAGCTCCGGGAGAAGTCCATCAAGCTCGTCAACATCGGCGCCGAAGATCTCGCGAGCGGATATCGGAAGCTCGTGCTCGGCCTCACGTGGACGCTGATCCTCGCGTTTGAGGTTCAGAGCTCCGCGCCGAGGACGGCGCTGAATTTCGACGATGGCGGCGCCGACGGCCCCCCCAAAGCCGGCATCGCCGAGCTGCTTGAGTGGGCCAAGGAGAAGGTCAAGCCGCACGGCGTCGTCCTCGAGGGCGGCTGGCAGAAGGGTTTCACGGATGGACAAGCCTTCTGCGCGCTCGGTGCGTGCGCTTGACTTCCCTGATGTCTACATGATGTCTACCTGATGACTACCTGATGCCCCCGCCACCTACCTGCGGCCCGACGTCCCAAGCGGCCACTTTCCCCCTGTATGGAGAGATCAGCCCCCATATTTACACGTCGCACATCTTTGCGTGCCATTGCAACGTGGCGGAGTGACCGAGATTCATTCCGAGATTCATTCCGCCGCGATCTACGACACGGCACATCTCCCCACCTCCCCACATCTCCCCACACGTTTCCTTCGCCGAGGCTTCCCGCACGCCTCTCACCCGAACCATTATGGACTACACCATGTGCTCGCTTATGCTCGCTCACCTGACCAGTCTACTCCATCGCTCGCACGCTCCATCGCGCTTGCGCGTGTGTGCTCGCAGTGCATGACTCGGAGCCCACAGCCCTCGACTTCGAAGGCTCGAAGCGATTGTCGCCTGCCGAGAGGCTCATGACGGCCTTCGCCGCGGCCGAGAAGTCAATGGGCGTGCCGCAGCTCCTCGATAAGAGTGACTTTTCGCTGTACGGCAAACACGATGAGAAGAGTATCATCCTTTACGTGGCCAAGCTCAAGCAGGGCTGCGACTTGCTCCACACGCACAAGGCGAGGTTGGCGCGATCGCTCGACGAGCAGCGGCGACGAGTGCACGAGGGAGCGGCGGCCTCAGTGACGGAGCCCTCGCCGCGGGACTCAGCTCTCCAGTGGCTGCAGCACCAGCCACAATCGCCTCTCGACTCGCCGGATCGCGACGGCCTGCAGTCCAGCACCGCCTTCCCGAACCCTCCTCAAAGCACACCGCCGGGCGATGGATCGGTGCACCCCATCTCAAAGGAGCGTGCTGCGGCGGTGCTGTCGTGGGCGCAAGGTCTCCTCGACGACAAGGAAGCGCGCATCGCCTATGCCAAGGAAGTCTTTGCCGAGGCGGATGCTGACGGATCGGGATCGATGGAGATCACCGAGGCGATCGCGTCCGTGCATGAGATGGCCCGTGCCGTCGATCTCAAGCTGCCATCCCCCGATGAGATCCGAAAGCTCCTCGACATCGGACACAAGAGCCGCGACGGCTCACTGCAGGAGGACGAATTCCTCACCTTCTTTAAGGCGATGCTCGAGTCCGCACTCAATCATTCCAAGGGCAGCACGCCCGAGGACGAGTCAGCACTTAATCATTCGACCCGGTGCGTACTCCCGGCCACGCCCGATCCTGCCGCACCGACCGCACCGACCGCAACGACCGCACAGCCGGAGAAGAAGTCTTCGGTGGTCGAGGCCAAGGCCAAGACGGACTTTTTCTTCAAGCGCTCCTGGAAGGATGATGTCAACACGGCCAAGAGCCCAGCCAGGAGCCCTGCGGTAGGCGGTGGGAAGGTGGATCTCTATGGGGAAGTTGAGGGCGGATACGAGCAGACACGCGGATATGATGAGACAGGCCGGGGCGACGAGGGCGCAGAGAGTAAGATGAGCCCCGACTCGCTGCACACATGGGCGCTCGCAGCCATCGACGCCAGCGACGACGATTTGAATCCAGACATTCCTTCGTTTCCCAAAGAGTTGGCGTTGGCATTTGCAGCAAGGATTGGGGAGAGTGTTGATGCCAAGCCAGCCCCGGACTCGCCGTACGACCCGGAACTCGACCCCGACAGTCGGCAAGGCGAGGCGCGGCCCGCCACATCGCCCGCCAGGAGGCAAGCACGCCTCTCCCGCGAACACGAACACGAACACACGGCCACGTGGCAGAAGCGACCGGCCACACCGCCAAGGCTGGCACGGGATGCTGCCAAGACCGCTTCGGATGCAGCCATGGCTTCGCTCTCCGCCACAACTGCCGAGGCTGCGGCTCTGGCGGCACTGGATTCCGCAAAGAACGCGGCGACGGCCGCCGAAGCCGCCCGAGGAGCGGCGTACGCGGCTGCGGCCGCCACGACCGCGCAGGAGGCGTTGGTACAGGCACAGGCGGCAGAAGCGGAAGCGCTCAAGGCGAGGGACCTCGCTTCGCAGCTGGGAGATGACGATCTCACCATATTCATCGCGGCCTTGGCGACGGCGAGTTCCCATGCGAGGGACGCTGCCGGCGCGGCGAACTCGGCAGTAGCGGCTGCAGCGGCGGCGCACGAGGCGGCCGAGGCGGCGGCGGCTAGCGAGACGGCCCTAACGGCAGCCAAGGCGCGCCTAAAGGCATTGCGCCTCGAACTCGCCGCCGAGGCCGCCGCTCTCAGTAGCTTGGAGAAGGCGGCGAGCGAGTCTTCGTACGAGACGGCGCTCGAGGCGAGATTGCGCGAGATCGAATCTCCGAGGCGTCCCCCGAGCAATCTCGTGATTGCGGAGGCTCTCGCAGCGGCGACGAAGGACCTCGTACGTGTCACGTCAGAGCGCGACAGGGCGCGGGCGGAGGCCGACGCGGCTGCCCTTGCTCTCACGACCGTGCTTCCGCCGGACACAGTGTCCGCCGATGTCCTGCGACGCCTGGCCCGCCGTCTGCATCACCACAAGGGCGCCCGCTACGGCGCCAGAGAAACCACTGAGGAGCGCAGCGCACAGAACGCATGGCAACGGCGCGTCTTGAGTTGGCAACGGTCGGTCCTCGGCTCAGAGGCCACCAGCCCCTGCACCAGTCCCCCCTCGAGCCCCTCGAAGCTTCCCGTGATCGAAGCCGAGCCGGAAGTCGTGCTGCGCACGGCGCCGCCACGGTCGGTCCCGCCGGTGGCGCCGATTCCGGCGGCGCCGATGCCTCAAGCCGCTGCGTCGACGTCGCAGGCGGAGGGTGCTTGGAGCTTGGTCCTTGTGGATGGCCCTCCTGTGGAGTTGCGCGATCGTCTGCCTCCCCCGGCTCCGCCAGCTGCGCTGGGGCTGCTCGCGACCTTGACGAAGCTCGTCCCGCGCTTGAGCGTGGCGATGATAGTATGGTTCGTGATGATCATCCTGCTCGAGCTCCTGTATCGTGTCTACATGGCATTCGCCGACCCGACTGCTGCGGTTGGAATTGTGGACGTGGCGCCCAAGCTCCGCATGGTTGAGTCAGAGCTCTTCGCCCGGGCTCTCCAGCGAAGATTCGTAGGCTGGTGGAAGGTCCACATGGCGCAGATGCCGGACCAGATACAGCTCGGCGCCGCCGCCGCAGGCCAGTTGCTCGCCATCCACAAGGACCTGCTCGTCATCCAGCTTCGCGCCACGTCGGCTTCAATCGCGCACTGGGCGAAGGAGCGCTCGAAGCGTCATTTGGGGCGAGTGGAGAGTGCGTGGCGTCACGCCGTCGACGTTGCGCCCAGCCCAACGCACTGTAAGCTCCCTCACGTCATGATGCACTGGTACTCCGTTGAGGTGCTGCGCAAGAAGGGGTGTACGGCTCCGGTGTTCCAGTGGGACGTGAGTTACTAGTTACGTGTTGCGAGAGAGTCGTCTACGGGCGTAAGATGAGTGCGTCATAGCTGAGATATTTCGTCACGGTCGCCACATAAGTCATTACATGTACTACATAGGATACCTGGGAATGACTTACCCCAGGTTCTCATACTACACTCGCGACTCTACATGTCGCGCATGTGGATGTCAGCCGTAAGCGTACTCGCTGAGTGTACACTTCCACACCTCTGGAAGGCTCTGCTCGAACCCGCCCACCGAGGCTACTCGATGCGCCGCACAATGACCGTCGACAGTGCGCCACGCCAGCGCTTAGTCACACAACAGCCGGTCTTGTGCGTGCCTGTGGATGGCAAGCGGGCCTACAGCTGTACAGTAGCACAGCAACAAGAGGTGCAACTGCTCATCCTACTCTTCAGCCGGTCTTGTACGTGCCTTCGACGATGCAACCATCGATCCAGTTTGTCTTCCTGGGGAAGGTCATATTTTGCAGAGCCTGCACGGCGGAGAAGCCCAGGATGGTGGCCTGTGACGACGAGAAGCAGCCGCTTGCCGTTGAGGCCGTCGCCAGGATGCCAATCGACGTGCCGATGAAAGGGTTGTCTGCGAAGTCCACGACAACACCCACAAAGGTGCCTGTGGCGCCGCCGATGGCCGCTGACAGTGTGAAATCGTCACGCAGGTTTCCGAGCGTCGGGCCCTCAACGGCCGGGAAGGGGAGCAGGCTGCGTCCGCCGCGAAGCCCGACAAAGAAGGCCGAGCCGCACGCTGCGCCGACGCCACTGGCGGCCATCCAGAAGGGAGCGTCGGCGAGGGCATTGCACATCGGCTGCCAGACAAATCCAGAGAGGAAGGTGGCGCACGCGAGGAAGGTGGCCGTCTGTACCTCCTTGGCCATGCTGATGTTAGGCACGGCGAGCGATTTGAGCAAAAAGTACGCACAATGGCCTGTGAATACCGCACCAGCATCACCCAGCCCAGTTGTGACAAAGTAGCCAAGATCAGTAGCAGCAAACCCAAGAACTTGACAAGCATATGCATTGGCAGCCCACCAGCCAGCACCCGCCGGTCCGATCTTGCTCGCGCAGACTTCAGCCGTGACGATAAAACGCATGGCGAGGGACGATGCTGCGCTATCTGCGTTCTCTCTCCGTTCCTCAGCCGTGGCGATCGGTGTGCGCAGGTGGCGTGTGGCAGACCGGAGCGTGGCGAACGAAACCTTCGATACAGGCGGCCACATCGTTCCGCGCGAACACGCGCGCATCATGATCATTGTTGCGGCCGAGGTGCGGGGGGTACAGAGCTCACAAGTGCATCAAAAACGCGGGGGTGCGGAATTCAGCGATTCCGATTCTAAACATTCGCGGCAAGACGCTCAAGTCGCACAACCACCGGTCCCGTGGAGACACACCGCGTAAGGCGCAGACTATGCAATTCAGCGATGCGATGAAAGAACCTACCGGTACCGTAGAAACTGTAGAGATAAAGAACCAATCGAAATGTCCATGCTACACGAGTGTATTTCATCCTGACCTATCGTGTACCCGAGAAGTACGCGATACAGCATCTCATGGCGTGCGAGCGATAGAGCGCGAGCATTTGAGTCGGGTGTGATTGTCTTGTGGCGGGTGCCTGTGCACGATATATGAGCTAGAAGTCTCCGAAGTCTATGAGCGACGGCTGCTGGGGGCCGCCTCCAACGCTCAGCACGGCATGCGGCGGCGGCAGCGGTGGACGCGGCGGCGGCGGAGGCAGCGGGTTGTTGACGGTCCTCTGTGGCAGCGGCTGCTGCGGGTTGTCGACAGTGTACCGTGGTGGCGGTGAGCCGCTGCTCTGTGAGTCGGCATCGACGCCCTCGGTGAGCTCTGAGAGCAGCTGCAGCATCAGCTGGCTCTGTCGCAGGAGCAGCTTGGCGTCGTCCGGGCGCAAAGAGCCTTCCTTGAGCAGCTCGCGCAGCTCGTGCTGAGCCGTGCCGAGCCTTACGATGAGAGCCTGGAAGTTGGGAGTGCTCAGCAGCTCAGCCTTGGGTAGGCTCTGCTTGCCGCACGCACGCAGCTCGGAAATAATTGCCTGCTGCTCCGACATGTGCGCCGCGACCTGCGGCCCCGCAACGACTAGGTCTTCAGAGCCGGCGCCGTCAGGTTCATCGCGCATGCGCCCGCCTCCCCGCACGTGCGGCGATGCATGCGATGAGAAGCTGCCATCATCCTCCTCTATCTCATCTGGCGACAGAGGGGCGTGCTTCGGTCGGCGCGGTCCCCACGAGGGGAACTTCATCGCCGACGAGAGCCACGCTCATCTTTGTCTCGGGCCCTCCACGTTTTCCCACAGGTCGAGTCGGCCGGCGCGGGAGCCCCCCACTGAGGTCCAGAGCAGCTCACAGCAGACTTGAAAGTGGAAATAGCCAGACAAAATACGATTTTGGCAGGCACGTTCCGTAGGAAATGGTGAGGACTGAGGACGGTAAGTAGTACCGTACAGAAATGTCACGTCGCGTGCCAAACAGCGAGAACACCCGCTTGATTCTGTCGTACCCTGCCATACCCTCCCCATTGTGACACTGATGGCCGCGCCGCGAGACCCACGACCGCGTGGTTGAGAGATGTCACATTGTCATGAGGAGAATCGAGTCACGGGGTCGCGTGGACATGCCGAGCAGTGTATGCCACCTTGTCCAGCACCAGGTCCAGCCCCGCAGCCCCGTCTAGGCTCGCACCTACGGGCATCAGCAGCTTGGCACCTCGAAGGAAGCCGAGGACGCTTGCCGTTGTAGCTCGATCCATCTCGGCGCTCGTCGTGCCGAGGGAGGTCTTCAGGACAAGGTTGAGCCAATGCGGCATGGTATACGCGAGGTCACAGAGCCCTTGATGGCCAGCCCCCGCAATCGTGAGCGTGCATGCCGGGCGGGCGGCGCCGACGAGCACTCGACGAGCCCAAATTTGGTACCAGTGGAACTCGACCCATTGCTCGGACCAAATCGTCAGCAGGGGAAGGTGCTGTGTGAGAGGCGGTGCACGGCCTCCGCACGCCCGCAGCCCCTCGGCCTCGCTCGCATACCTGATGAGGGAGGCCATCGGTGGTCATCAGTGGCACTCAGAGGCAAGTAGCAGCCTCTCGGCCTCCGCTCGCACACCTCGTATCGTTGAAGACACCATCGTAGCCTGTGGCTGTCCACACGCGGCGCGGCATCCAATCAACTGCCGGGTCGAGTGCGAAGCACGCGCCGATCCGGGCAGGCCGGATGCGATCGCTGCTGCACTCGTCCCGTGCACCGGCCACATCAGCGCCGTGTTGGGCCGCGACCGCGCCAGCGCCGTGTTGGGCAGCGACGCGGTCGGCGCAGACCGTCAGAGCGGTCGCGCCGCCAAACGAGTGGCCTCCCAGGACCAGACGGTCAATCGCGAGGCGCCCCCGCAGAGTACTGAGCAGGGTCTCCACCTGCGCGTCGGCCAGCCCGTCCATTCGCACGTGCGTCCCCCGAGCCCCACCCGACAGTACCGACCCCTCCTCGATCGCTTCCAGAAACTCGAGCGTGTCCTCGACATTCGTGGCGCGGATGAGCGTCTGTGCGCGTCGTGCTTCCTTATAAGCCTCCGTGGCCGGCTCGTAGCCGAGGTCCATGACGGACGCATCGTACGGGAGCGCTGAGGGTGCACCCGTCGAGGGATCCGCCTCGACGAAGCGCGCGAGCGAGGAGGAGCGGTCCGTGTGCTCCACAAGGAGAACCAGAGCCCCGGCGGCTGCGAGTGAGAGCGCCATCGAGCTGCTCGTCTCTCGAGTGGCCGTGAGGCCGTGGGAGAAGACGATGACAGGCAGCTTACCATCGCCGGAAGGGGTATCGGCAGCCGAGGGCAAGGCAGGGGTCGCTCCATACTTCGCGCGGATGCCGATCGCCGCCCAATGGCCGAGAATCCATCTCGGGAGATACGGCCGGAGCTCCCTTGGCGCCGCATTCTGAATGAAGGCACGGGTGAGCTTGTGCCGATCTTGCATGGCGATGTAGCCAGCGCAGTCCTGGTGCGCACTCGTTGGGTAGAGCATGCGGCCGATGATGCGCCGCCCCTCGCCCCTCTTGTTGCAACGCACCTCATAGTCCACAACACCAACGCACCACGGGCCAGGAACCGGCTTCAAGCTCGGCAAGCGAAAGGCGGCGTCAATAGCCACCGAGATCGCACCAAACACCGCACCACACACTCCCCATCCGGCCGCGGACAGGCACAAGCCAAGACGCGGAGCAGTCAGCTGCCAGTAGTCTGGCCGTCGCCACGTGGCTATCCGATGGGCGACCATCACGCCCAGCGGCGCACAGATTGCCACGAATGATGGTGGCGTGAAACCGAGCAGGACTCGCGCAGCTGTCCAGAGAGGGAGGGACCAGATGAGCAAACGATCTACGTTGCGGTAATAGTGCGGCCACGACATGATGATCGATCGAGCCTCTACCTCACGGCGTTGCGCTGAGCACTTCATGCTTACAAGTGTGAACAAGAAAGTCGGTCATTTGTCTCACAGGACCATACCTAGCGAGGCGAGCGACCACCGGGCGGCTAGCACCGTCGGATTGAGTGACTTCTTGAGAAGCAGTGAGTAACCTTAGAGCTTAGACCCCTCGCGGTCATCCACTCCGCCCTGCCACTCCGTCGAGCCACACGTGAGCATAGACGCCTGGCTCATGTGCTGAGGCTGTCACATTTCCAGGTGAGCCAGCTGTCGAAATCTACACCTCGGCCTCGTCGGGGAGCCCAGGTGGTCTGGCTCTGGACGAGCTGGCTCACTCTGCAGACTGCACGCTCCCTCACCTGACCCCCCCGGCTCACGTGGCTCACGTGGGGCTGGGCGGCTCGTCTGACCACCCCCTGCTCACGTGGCTCACGTGGGGCTGGCCGGCTCATCTGACCCCCTCGCTCACGTGGCTCACGTGGTTCACCTCGCTGGTGGCGCGGCTGGCCGGCGCTCATCTGTGCTTCTGTGGTCATCTGCCCCGTAAGGGGGGCGCGGCGAAAACGAGAGTCGGACAAACGAGAGTCGGACACGCGGCACACGAACCCCAAAATCACAGATTCACCAGCCGCCGTACAGTTACGGTTCCCGACGTCACAATCCTCTCATGCCAAACTGCTCGCCGCTCCCCGCCCAGCAAGATGCGACATGAATACCTCTACCAAACACGATGGCCAACGATACGGACAGCGGCACATTGATAGCATACGCCGAATCTCGATACGAGTCCAACCACAGTGAAGCGGTCCACGGTGCGCGAGTAGAGCATTGATGCAGATCACACTATGAATGATGCAAGTCGCTGTCGTCGGCTTTGGAAGAGAAAAGGGAAGCGTGAGACGATCAACCCCTCGAGCACGCTGGCCGCTCGCAGATCTTTGTAGTGGCACTTCTCTGTCATCTCCGAGCCAAGCATTTCGATCTCCACCGTGTAGAATGCCTCCTCTGCATCGTATGCGTTCACACAGGCGAGAGTCTCCTGTCCGTTGCTGCGCTTCACGAACACGCAGCTGCCGATGGCGTAGCGCTGCTCAAGGGCGGGCACGGGTTTGGGGGCCGCCGTTTCAACCGCGGGTTAGGGCTCCGGCAACATCACTTGCTTCTCAATGATCTTCAGGATCTTGGGCAACATTGTCAAACGTCTCAATGACGTGCTCATTGATCTTCACTTGCTTCTCAAACGTCTCAATGACGTGCTCATTGATCTTCAGGATCTTGGGCAACATTGTCGCTTTGTCCTTTGCGTTCGTGACATTCACGTCCGGCTTCTCGAGGATACCATGCATTTCCTTGGGCGCCTTTTTGGAGACCAGATCCACAAGGCCCTTTTCTGTCGTCTCGGCTGTTGCATTGTGGATGCAACTGATCGTGTAGCGACGCTCAGCCTTCGTTGCGGGGCGGAGCCCCTCGGGCGTGGCCGTCTGCATCGAGCACCATGCCTCGGTTAGCGTCCAGAACCTCGACGCGTACGACCCGTCGAGGAGAATGAGGACGTGCGCGGTCAGGTAAAGGTCGGCGATGGCGGCCAGCATCAGCTGGAACTCGGCCTTCTCCATGACCGTCCGATCGTCCCCTTGGGGCATCGACGAGTAATCAAACCAGACCCATTCGATGTCTGGGTGCGCTTCCAGATACGCCTTGATGGCCTTGAGTTGCTCGCCGTCGACATCAGGCTGGCCAGGCTCTTCCCAGCGATGGCTCACGAAGAGGATGTGCTTGATGATGCCATCGCCGTGAAACGCGGATGCGAGGGGCACGCTCCTCTTCTCTAGGTGGCCGTCCTTGCGCAGCGTCTGCATGCGAGGCAGCGACTTGGTGCCGCACGCGCACACCCATTTGGCGGGGATGAAGTAGAAGGAGGGTGCGTCGTCGTCCCACCCTTGGCTTCGGAGCTCGTTGATGGCATGCTCCACCGGGAACGCATACTTTTTGAGGAAGTCGAAGTTGATTGCCAACACGATAAGAAAGTACAAAACATATCTGCTGTAAAAGAAGATGGGAATACAGTTGCCATAGCATGTCAAAGGCAGCTCGTACTTGTTCATCAAGTCCGTTCGGTCAAAGTAAGCGGCCGGACGCGGTACTGAAAGTCGTTGCACAATGATGAGGAGGCGCACGAAGGAGTAGAGCATCATGATCAGTGTCACGAGGGTCAGCCCCATGGCAACGAGCATGTGTCGAGAGAGCAAGTGCTCATAGCCGTCGTCTGCGCTTGCACGGCCAGTGCCGAAAATGAAAAGTGAGATGAGAAACCATATGGCAAAAATGAAGACGTTCACGTCAACTACGTCGCCCCCCAGCGCTTGCACCATCGGCGCGTACTGCACAGCCTGGCACAGGTCCTCATAAGTCGCGTAGCCGCAATGGGGCACGGCAGGGCAGCTGGCATTGGCGGCAGATGCCTCGAACGCCGATAAAAATGCAGCCTGGTCCGCACAGGCGATGCCGTTGAGTGATAACTCAACGAAGACATCCATCTCAGTCGCTTCAATTGGCACCCGCAGCATCGCCGTCAGAGCATAGGTGGCCACGCACGCCATTATCATGGTGATGATGCCGACCCGCACAGCTTGCGAGCGGACGAATGACTTGTACTTCTCCTTTTGGTATTTCTTGATGGAACGCAGAATACTCGTAAGAGAGTAGAACACAACAACAGCCCAGAAATTGCCAAAGAACAAAGCGAACACGTACAAATTCAATTGGTCGACATAGTAAAGCGCGAAGTATCCATAGATGGAGACGAGATACAAAGCAAGCTCCAACGACCTGGGCCACGTCCAGAAGCGCTCGGGATGGGCTTTTGGTTTATTGGCATCGTCAGTATCATTGATCTGGGCGAGGAGGAGCGATAACAAGAGAGGAGCAGTTGAAACGGCCCAGACTTGGATTCCAAGGGTCCGCCCTGCGGAGAGCTCTATAAAGGACCCGGTCCAACCTGCGACTCGATTACGTCGTGAGTATTGAGTGCCTGTGAACAATAAGAACATGGGGCCGGGCAGCGCCAGAAACAGGCGAAACAGTCCCAAGGCCCGTCGGGTCTTGTTGGGCGACTTGCCAGAGGGCGTTCGACTTTTTGTCTCCTTGGCGGCACGCATTTGCTCGGCTGCAAGAGAAACTGGGTCGATCGACGTGGGTGCGACAGAGGCTTGGGCGCGTGATGGAGCCAGTCTCGCGAATTCCATCCGGAGCCACAATCCAGGCAGGAGGGTTTTCAGCACCGCCCGAAACTCCGTAGGAACCTACTGTACCGGTACATGTTTAAGTTTTCAGAGGAACAGCTCGCCACAGCGCTTTCATGCGATCCGACGGGGTTCGATTGACACCAGATGAGCCAACGAGGGACCAGCAAACAATCTACGTTGCGGTACAATTGTAATTGTAGAGCGGCCACGACTGATTGTGGGGGCGGCACGCGGGTTTGCGCGATCAATAGAGCCTTTTTCTACAGTGGCGTTGCGCTGAGCACGAAGGCGAATCTCGTGTCAACACAGTGTCCACACAACACATCCAATGTTTTCTTGACGAAATTTGCGCGATGCTCTTCGGCAAATCGCTGCTTGCCGTCGCCACCTCCACCGCGCTTTTACTCTTGCTGCTGAGGCGCAGGCGCCGTGCATCGACCACGGACGCATGCAAGCCGCTGCCGACCAATATCCAGCGAGCGACGACCGTGGACGAGGCCGTCGCCCTGATCCGCTCAGAGGGAGTGTGCATCATGGAGCGGGTGCTTGACGAGGCGAGGCTTGCGACGTTGCGCGCACGCCTCGCGCAGATCGAGCCGCGTAAGATGCAGAATCGACGCGCGCACCGCTGGGAGCACGTGCACTCGCCCGATGATCCGCCGCTCGCCGAGCTCGCCGCGCACGAGACGCTTGTGCCTGTGGTTCGCGCTCTTCTCGGGCCGAAGCACTACCTCGAAAAGGCCGGGCTGGTCGTCTCACATAGCGGCGCGGACGCGCAGCGCTGGCACATGGACACGCCGCACCTCTTCGCCTGTGGCACGCACCTGCCGCCGCACTCTCTCTCAGTCTTCGTGCCGTTGTGCGAGCTGCACCCGGCCAACGGCCCGACAGAGTACCAGCTGGCGACGCACATGAAGGCGAACCTGGTGCTGAAGCCACGGTACGCGCTCGCGAGCTGCCCGCCGGGCTCGCTCGTCATGTACGATCCGCGCATCATGCATCGCGGCGGCCCGAACCAGAGCGATGCGGAACGGCCTCTCGTGTACCTGACCTTTAGCCGCATATGGTACCGTGATACCCTGAACCCGTGAGAAAAGTGCCACGAGCAGTGTCACAGCCATCCCGAAACCCATGTATCAATCTTATATATAACGCAAATGAGGTGAGCCCTGCTCAGCGTGCTGCCTGCTTCTCTCTGTGTGTTGATCTCTCCGTTCGGTCTTACTTCGGTCAGTTTGCTTAAAACCCGGTTCGCAGAACGGTGAATCTCAGCTATACTACTGTGTATATGTGTGTCAGCTGTTGTACATTCGGCATTGTGTCGTGTGTTGAACCGTCTCGATCGAACAGATTCGGGCACGGGGGCAGCCGCAGACCATCCGCGGATGCGACACGATTAGCCCGCGCGGCGCTTGGCCATGATGGCGATGTTGCCTCGGATCATCCGTGCACCGTCCATGCGCAGGTCGACCTCAGCGAGCGAGACCATCTCCATCGTCCCCCCGCGCGAGGCAACGAGCCAATGCAGGTACTCCGGGCTATGGGCGATCCTTTCCGACGGGCGCTCGACGAAACCGTCGCCATTGGGTGGCAGGCCACCAGACGCTTCCTCTAGCGTGCAGCTCTCCGTCGAGAAGGCGAGCACTCCACCCTCACACAGGGCCGCCTCGGCCGCCGCGAACATGGGCTCCAAGGACCGGAGGTACACGCACACGTCGCACCCGACGATCAGATCTGCGGAACCGGGCGAAAGCTTCCGAAGGAATGAAATCGCATCCGAGGCGACCAGCTCGTCGTACACGCCCTTATGACGCGTGGCGGCGACCTTGAGCATACCGCGGCTCAGATCGCACCCGATCAGCCGGCCGCAGCACGCGACACGCAGCTGCACGCCCATCAGGCCCGTGCCGCACCCAAAATCGACAGCGGCCATTCGGCTCAGGATGCCCTCGGCGATGTCGGTCGGTGTGCGCCCTGAACGCTCGAGGAGCATCGCGTAGAGATGGTCCGGCGTGCGATAGCGCAGCCCCTCGCACAGCGCCTGCTCAAAGTGGTCCGCATACTCATCGAAGAGCGCCTCGACCTGCTGCCGGTAGTGCTGCTCCAATTCAAGCTTGTCCCGAGCCGGCGTGGGATGGCGGAGGAGGGCGATGGCCGCTGCGGCTGCAGCATCCTCCAATGCGCGAGCCGCCGCGGCAGCAGCCTCGGCGACCAGCGTGGCAGCCGCCGCCTCGGACTTCGTGGCGGCGTCGCGCTCCTTCACAGCTGCCACGTACTCATCGCCGAGCTCGAGCTTATAGATGGCCTGATTGAGCTTCTGGCGATCCCGTTTGGACTCCTTGCCGACGCCTAGCGCCGCAATCTGTTCGCGTAGCTGCGCGAGCTGCTCGTTCACGTGGCTGATGTGGTCGGGCGCGGCATCTTCGGTGCACGTCGCTTGCGGCGATGACGACATGCAGGGCCAGAGCAACCTTGCGTCCCGTAATGATGTTTCGTCAACCCTATTCACATTGTAAGGTCAGTTTGTCAGTTGCCGGTTTTCACCGGGGGAACCGGGGCGCACACGGGACAGTTACCGGTACTCAGGGCCTCGTCAATCCCGGAGAAGGTAGACTTGGCTAATTGAGAGTCCGGGATGACGGATATGTTCTTATGAGTTACGTTGGCACCAGAATTGCAGAATACAGAGGAAACAGGTTGATTGGCGAGCGGATGTCCTCTCAGGAACATGTCCTCTCTAAGATGCCCAAGTTCCGCACAAGCTTCTCTCGAGCTTCTTGACGCTATCCATCGTGCATCGAAGGCATGCTGTGTGCGAGTTGTTGCTTCGACGAGGTTCCACGTCTTATTTCTCTGACACGCACACCTGGGATAGGCAGAGGCTGCTCCCTGGGTTAAGCAGAGGGCCAGAGGCTGGGTAGTACCCTCTTACACGTGATCTCTATCCTTCCTTCCAAAACAGGCAAAAATCGCGCCGACGCGCGACGAATGTCGATCTCTCATGCGCGAGCGAGCGGAGCGATCGGCAAAGATGCCCGTCGACGACTCCAAGTTTGACAGCATCGTCGACAGCGACGACGAGGCCGAATCTGCACGTCGGCCCGCCCCGCCGCGTGCGCCGGTACAAGCGCCCGTGCAACGAGCGCCAGCTGCACACAGTAATCACGACGATGCTCTGAAGCTCCGCTTCAAGGTGGGCGATCGCGTTCTCTGCAATTACCAGGGCAAGTTCAGGCTCGGGGTGATCACGATGAGACACTACGCCATGTCCCTGAGGGAGATTGCGCTGCCGTACCAGATCCGGTTGCTCGACGGTTGCAACTCGCTCGCCTTTTGCCGCTTCGACGATGACAGTGCTGTCCGCAGGGCGCCGCCCGACGCCAAGCCCCAAGCTGATGACGAGCCGCGCTTCAAATTTGGCGAGCGCGTGGAGGTGCAGTACACCCTGGGCGGCGTTCAGGGCGTCCAGGGCTGGTATCCGGCGTGGGTCACGCAGCACTGGTACACCGAGAAGGTCGCCGATGGCACGCGCTGTGGCGCGGTGCTCGTCGAGGGTGAGTGGCTCATCAAGGCACCGTACCAGGTGCGTCTCTCCGATCGGGAGGTAGATGGAGGGCGCGATCTGATCTACGTGTGGCAAGACACGGACGTGTTCATACGCAAGCTGCCGCAGCAGCCGCCACGCCCCGCGCTCCGCTTCGGCGTAGGCGACGCCGTCGAGAGCTTCTTCCCGGAGGGCGGCGGCTGGATGGCCGGCAAGATCAAGAGGCATTGGTGGAGCCATCCAGCAGCGGACCTGCGGATGCCGCTGACGGAGTACCACGAGGGGCGCGTGCTGCTCGTCGCGCCGTACCAGATCGAGCTCGATGATGGTTGCCTAATTTGGGCACCGCGCGACGACGACACGTCCATACGCGCGCCGTCTCGGGCACGCGCGGCGCTGCTGACGGGCGAGGCGGAGACGGACGAGACGAGCGCGGGTGAGACGGGCCGCGGGCCGCCTGCCGAGGCCCAGGGAGCGACGGCGCATGTGACCGATACGGTGCGGCTCTTGGACAGGGCGCGAATAGAAGAGCAGTCGGCGGCGACACAGGCCGGAGTGCGCACCCGGAAACATGCCCCGACACCGCCCGCGGAGATGGCCCTGCTCCTTGGAGAGAATTACCACCCCACGGCCCGCCCGGTGTCCGTAGCTCGACCGGCGCCAACAGCGCCATCGCCATCGCTATTCCAACCGACGCTGGTCGCGACGCCACCGCCTCCATTGGCCTTGCCGGCGTCGGGTGGCGCGCCACGGCAGCCGCTGCCTTCTGCATGTGCGCCACTGCCGTTGCCGTCTGCACCGCCGCCGCTGCCGCTTGTGCCGCCGCAGTCATCCAAGCCGTTGCTCGATTACGACTTCCAGCCGAACTGTCACTATCTGCCGGTCACCACACGGAGCTGAGAGCACATTGTTTCAATCGGAGGACGCGCCGGTGCGGGTTTTGGGTTCCCTTCGGGCGATGCCCCGCCGAGGGTGGTGGAGTTCTGACTTTCGCGGTTAATGACCAAATGACGTGAGTAATGATCGTTTCCCGCTATAATTACGAACGAGATTCGCGCGCGGTCTCCGACTAGCACTACGAATTCTTCTTTATGATAAAGGCGGTACCATAAAGGCTGCGAAACGGCGTTCGGTCAGTTCGATCAGCGTTCGGTCAGCGGCAGGACCGGAGAAAAGGTAAGGTTGGGTCGGGTACTTAATACGACCACGACACGGGCGACGATGCACGATCTGACCCGCATCGCTTGACGCTCGGGTGCGGTATACGATAAACATATGATAATGATTGTTTGATTTTCAGTCTGAGCTGCCTAGCCTCCTCTTGGCGTCCTGTTGGCGCCCCCTCAAAGTGTCAAACAGTTGTCCGAGACTAGTCGGACACTCGGACTCCCAATGTGAACCCCTACTTGAAGTTGCCCCAGACGACTGCTGGCCACCATACTGACCACGCTCCAGCGCGCGGCGCAGCCGATGTGCGGAGATGTTGCCGGCTAGCGAGCCCATCGGAAGACCCCAGCATGAGCGTTCTGACGCCGTCGGTTCCAGCACCTTCTGCGCAGCGGTCCTCCAAATAGCTTGCGTCGCGTTCGCAGGAGGCGTCTTAAATGTGAGTCCGGGGTCTTCCGGCGCTTGCCACAGCCGCAGTATGCTCCTCATCATCTCTGTGTTCGCGGCCGTATCAATCATATCGTGGATCACGTTTTCCATCAGGCTCGGCTCCATTCGGATGCGGTCCAGCCCGTCGAGCGCCTCTACGCACGACGGGTCGATGGTAAGCATCTTTCGATACATATCGCCGGCGGCTCGAATGTTCCCCTGGTGCATGTATGCGCCGGCCTCGTCACGAAGCGAGCGCAACTCGACGCGTGCCGCCTCACGCTTGAGTGCCTCATCCTTTCGAGCGGCCTCTTGCTCGATTGAGGGCTTGGGGACCACTGCTGCGGCAGCAGCGGGTTTCAAGCGAGTGTTGTGCGGGTTGTACGAGTTGCGGACGACGAGCGCCGTGGATCCGGGCTGCGAAAGAGTGACTGGCGGCGGCCGAGCGACAGGCTGAGCGACGGGCGGCGGCCGAACGACAGGCGGATTGCCTTTGCGAACGACGAGCGCCGTGGCCGGACGTCGCATCGCTCTTTACAATTGTATCGCCAAATTTAGGCGCGTTGGTTGGGTTTCCACACAAGTGCCGCTTCACATGTACATGTATCGAACACGGTAACCGCCAATGTCTAGCCCCAGGATCACCTTTGTTCGATGTTTTGGGCTCTTCACAGCTATTTTCGACTTCCTCTCACGATCGGTCGGTCGTCACTAGACGCACGAGGAGTCCTAGCTCTCTGCCGCCACACACACTGCTCGCCTCACTCGTCGGGTACCACCGAGAGATGCCGAAGCGGCAGCGGCAGAACGGCCTCGCTGAGTGGGAGTACGAGATGGAGCTCCGCGACAACGAGGTTGACGATCGGCTGTGGGATGGTGCTCATGACGATGGCTGGCGCATTGTTCCGAGGGCAGTCGCCGAGGAAGGTGCCCGTGGGACCATCCGGTACACCTACGTGGCACCTTCGGGTGAGCGACTTATGTCCAGGACGGCGGCACACGCCAAACACGAGGGTGCCAGCCCGTTGCACCATGCGACAAGTGACGCGCTGGCTGCTCGTGCCTCCGCGGCCGCTGCTGTCCAAGAGGCCTACGAGGCCAATCTCGAGCTTGTACGATCAACTCGCTCAGCGACGGGCTTTGCGAATGTGGTTCACAAGCGCGGCATGCGCAAGCCCTTCAAAGCGGAGATGATGGTCGGCACGAAGGTCATGACCCTGGGCTTCTTCTCGACGGCGGAGGAGGCAGCACTCTGTTGCGCCCGACAACGCGCAGCGGTGCCCGGTGGCAGTGAGCGTGCGCGGCCGAAGAGCAAAGCCAAGCCCAAGGTGGCCCCTGGGTCACCGTCTGAAAAACTCACTGTCGGCGAGCTGCCGCAAGGGCGGGCAAACGGCTCCAGCTTATAGCACGATGACCGGACCCTTGTCCCACCGGCACCCGCACGCGTTGGCACGATTTTCCCCCAGATTTCGTTTGGGTTGAAGACGGTTTGTATACGCGCACTTTATGTTACCACAACGCGACTCACATCGAGAGAGAGATGCTCAGATACTACGCGGATCATCACAGAGACACAGACGAACGCGTTTGCTCGAAACTATAATGCAGTCGCCGCATGCCGCCGCCGCGCCACCGCCGCGTCCCCGTGCTCGCCTACTTCTTGGTCGCCTTCGCTCCCCCCTTCTTCTTCTTCTTCCCGGTCGCCTTGTCGATGAGCGTCTCACTCTGCTTCTTGAGCGCGTCCCGGTCGACCACCTCCTCTTCTAGGTCCTCCTCGAACTCCTCCTCCGACGGCGCCTCGTCTTCCCCAACTTCCTTCACGCGGTAGTTGTTGACCACAGGCGGCTCCATAGAGTGCGACGAGGGCTTGTGCAGCGCAGCCTCTCCCAGGTCGCGCACCAGCGCCTCCTCCTCCTGCTTGATCGCGCCCAGCACGATCTTCAGCCGTCGCTCGCACTGCAGCAGAACATCGACCATGTTGTCGTCGGTCAGCACGAGCGCAGGCTCCTCAAGCTTGACGCCCTCAAGGCGCTCCGCGAGATGCTGGATGCCCGCCTTGACGGCGACGAGCACCTTCGTCAGCCGCTCGAACTTGACACGCTGCTGCTCCGTCTTTCGATCCTCCTTCTTCTCGCCTGCTGCTGGGACCTCCGAGTCCTCCGTTGCTGTCGAGAACTTGAGCTTCTGCACGCGCTCCTGCACCTGCGCCTTCTTCTCGATGAGCTGCTCGATCTTGGCCTGGCTCTCGCGCGTCATCGCGAGCAGATTCTTGTGCGTCTCCTCCTGCGTGATGAACTTTTGGATCACCTCGTTCACGTCCGCCACTCCCGTCGCCTCCTTGATCTCGCGGAAGGCAGATTCGTAAGCCGCGATCTTCTCCTGCTCCTCCTCAATGTCCGCCTCGGTGATCGTGTGCTGCCCGCCGCTCGGCCGCGCCGCCTCACCGCCCGCCTGCTGCGAGCCCATCGCCTCGCGCCGCGCCTTTTCGCGCCGCTCGAGCTCCGCGTTGATCTCTTGCTTCTTGGCGACGAGCGTGCGACGCTCGTTGAGCTCCTTCTCGCGCAGCTTGCGCTCCTCGGAGACGAGCGACTCGAACTTGGAGAGGTCCTGCTTGGCAACCTCCTTGGCCTGGTTCGCGTCGTGCGACATGAGCAGCAGCTCCTCGTAGTCGTGCTCCTTCGCCTTGAGCGTCAGCTCTCGCGCCTCGAGCTGGTTAGCGAACCCGATCCGCTCCTCCTTGAGCCGCTTGACGATCTGCTCGTACGTGCGGCGCACCTCGTATGCATCCTCGTACTTGGTGACCGCCTTGGCCAGCCGCGCCTCGAGCGCCTTGATCTCCTTCATCGTCCCGTTGTCGTCCGCCGACGGCATCTGCGCCTCCTTGGAAAGGTCCTGCAGCCGATCCGTCAGCTTCTCAAGCTCGCGCCGCTTCTCCATGTTCGCATGCGCCAGCTCGTCGTGCTTGCGCCGCAGCGTGGTGATCTGCTCGTCGAGCTTGCTCAGCTCGGCCTCGTTGTCCGCCTTGACCGCCGCCGCCACCGACCGCTCGCGCGCCGTGCGCAGCGTCGAGTGCGCCGAAGGATGCTGTGTGGGCGCCTTCGCCTCGTCCTCGAGCGCGGTGAAGCGCCGCTGCAGGTCGGCGAGCTCCTCGTCCTGCTCGCCCGCGCCCCTCGCCGAGCGCATCATCTTCGTGTTCCCGGACGGCATCTGGGGCTGACGACCCAAGCTGTTTGCGACCGCGCACAGTCAACACCCTTCTTGAGGTGTCGGTGAACTGTTCAGAGTCGCTGGGCGTGCCGTTACGTCAACTTCGCTCTCGCCGCCCGTCGCGTTCGACCGGTGTTCTCGCGTAGACAGGTAGATAGGTTGTAGCGTGCGGGGTGCTTTTGGTAGCCGGCGGCCCGGTGTCTCGTTTTGAATACGGGTACGTCCGCCCGCTTGTATCGTGTTTCGCCTTGTATGGGCGGGCTAGGAGCTAGGTCTACATGTACATTTAGTTCCTGTTCAGGTGGTTTTCATGGGCGTCCCTCAACCTTCCTCGTCTTCGTGTGTTCCTGTGAATAAACGAACCTGCATGGACGACTCCTTGTTCGACGACTTCGTCGCGCCACAAGCCGCGGAGCAGCAGCTCGCATCCAGCCCCGCATCCTCAGCACGTCCCGCACAGCCCATCGTTGCCCCACCCGCTGGACCTGCCCCCGCCGCCGCCGTCGCCTCCGCCAACGAGGACGGTTCCTCCGTGCCGCCTCCTCGAGCGAGCGGTTTCGGGCACCTGCACTCTGAGTGCATCGCGTCCGTCAATTTTCATGGCATTGATGACGTCACACGCTCACAGCTCGAGCAGGTGCTGCGCGACGCCGTCCTCGCGCCAGCCAAGCGGCAGAAGCTCGTCGAGCCGACGTGCGGCGTCGCGCCTGCGGGCGTCGTCCACTTCTTCCAGGCATTTTGTGCGGACTACGCGGGCGCATCGAGCGCCGCGGCAGCAGCCATCACGGCGGCGCAGCCGCAGTACGAGCGCCTCCTCTCCGAGCCGCTGCCCCTCGCGCGCTTGCAAGCCAAGGCCATCGGTGGCGGACGCACCGTGGCAGGCGGCCGTGGCGCGGGGCGCAGTGGAGGTCGGGGCGGTGGGAACGGGGCGGGCCGCGTCGCGTCGTCGCTGACCGCATTCAACGGGCGCTACTACGACGCAGAGCCAACCGTGCGCCCCGGCGCGCTCTCGGCCGAGCTTCGAGCCCTGCTTGGCATGCGAGAGGGTGATCCGCCACCGTACTTGCGTCGCATGCAGCAGCTCGGCTACCCGCCCGGCTACCTCGGCGACCCTAGCGCGCGCGGCGAGACGCTGCTCGAGCTGATCGACGACGAGGCGCCGCCTGCCGCCGCGCCCGCCGCCGAGGCGGGAGGCCGCACCGACGAGGCGCGCGCCGCTAGTGGAGGCATGAGTTCACATCTGCATTCACAGCTCTCTATCGGGAGCTCCGGGAGCTCCGCCGCTCTGAGGCCCGCGCCGCGGCGCCACGTGCCGCTGGTCGACTTCCCGGGCGTCAACGTGCCGCCGCCGCCAGATGCGCACCTGCCCTCGTGGAACTGGCTTGGACCGGTGCGGCCGCGGTGACATAGTGGGGAGTTCCGAGAGTGTTCGATGGTTTGCGAAAAGGTCAGCCGCCAGCCTGACACACACGCCTGTTTCAGAACCGTTTGTTCACACCAGGCCTTTGTTTGGCGAGCCCGCCGGAAGAGCCGACCGAAAGCATGCGACGATGCACGCCATCGTCTCCATTATGCGCGCTCGTGCTGCTTTTCGTGGCTGCTTCTGAAAGTGCAGCAGCACTTCTTGGCGACGCTGCGTCGTCGCAGCATCTAGGCGATGCCAAGACGGCGGCGTCTTGGCCAAGGAAAGAGAAGAAGTGCCACGGCTGGGGCGCGGTGACGACCAAGCGCGTGTACGCCTTCACCGTGTCTAGCAACTATTTCTCGGGTCTAGCGGTCGTCATGTACTCTGTCCATCGGGCACGATTGCGGCACCGAGGAGGGCATCGTGAATCGGCCTCCTTCAACGACACCGGCTACCTTCTCCTCTGGAGTCGCCTGGAGCCCGACTCGATTCTGTCCGCCGAGCAGACCGAGCTGCTCGTCCGACTCGTAGCGCCGACCCATATCTTCTGGCGCGAGGTGCCCGCTCCGCGGCTGCTCGACTGGTCGCGTAAGCGAGGGCTCACGAGCGTCCCCGGCCAGTACTCAACCTTCTTCCGGTTAGACCTGTTCACCTCGTGGAATGACGAGACCTGCGCCGATGTGGCGGCGGGGAGCTTGCGCAGCGTCATGTACCTCGACTCGGACATGCTCGTGCTGCCGAACGCGCCCTCGCTCGACGAGCTGCACGACCGAATCTGGGACGCGCAGCGCAAGTCGGGCACGCACTATGAAAACGCCGGCACGCACCACCGATCGCCGCTGCACACGGCTGAGCGCCCGTCGTGGGTGATGCACGCGAGCGTCAACTACTTTCTCGGGCATGCCATCGCGGGCATGCTGGGCACAAAGATGCCTAGCAAGCTCGCCTCCGTCGACACGACGGGCATGGCCAACTTCCAGACCCTCAATGTCAACTTCCAACCCAATGCTGGCTTCTTAGCGTTCTGCTCGCCGGCGCCGCCTGAGTTCATGGTTGCGGTGAACGCGAGTGCGCAAGGAACGGACCAATACATGATGTGGAACGCCGTCAAACTGCTGAACGGCCATTGGAAGGTCGGCGCGCACTCCCCATTCCACCGTCCCATCTGATTGCATGCTGATTGCATGCTGATTGCATGCTGATGGAATGTTGATGGCATGCTGATGGCATACTGATTGCATTCTGATTGCATGCTGATCGACTCCCTCATCAGGTTGGCACGGACTTCCCGCCGCTACCGTCCCCGGCTCCCTTAGTACAATTTCAGCTGCACACCGACTGGTACATGAATGGCAAGCCGGTCATGGACCCGCCATGCTATGCGCCCAGCATGCACGTGCTCACCACGGCGCCCCTCCCCTTCCCCACAGGTACATGAATGGCAAGCCGGTCATGGACCCCGCCCTCCTCTCCAAGTACCGAGCGGCGCACTGGATGGGTCGCGAGAAGCCCTGGGGAGTACGGGTGCAGAACCTGCACAACCAGACCTACGGCACGCTCCGGCGAGCCCCGAGGGACGAGATGAGCCTGCCAATCATGAATCAATACTGGCTGGAGCTATGCGAGGACGCCATGCGCAGCTACGTGGTGAGCAATGGGCTATCGCCAGCGCTGATCGATTGCAGAACTTCAGGAGGTCAGGGGGAGATTTCAGGAGGTTGACGACCTGACGATCACGATCACGCTGAACGCGTTCACGATCACGTGGTCTGTGTGCGGAGCTGCAGCTGGTGCGGAGGGGTCTCTGGCCCGTGTTTGATTGTGCATTGATGTGGACGATTCGCATTCGGACTCCGTCGGGTCTCTCGGCGTTCCGAATCGAATAAAATGAAGTCTCCATTAAATAAACACACTCAAACACCTAACACGGATCGGATGTGAGTTTGACTATGTCACTTGTCAGCCGCCGCGGCCGGGCTGGAGTGCTCGGAAGTCCGGCACGGCTGATACTGATTTGTGTTTTGTGATATGCCGTGCGTGCGCAGGCAAGCACCAAGCTGAGGCCCGGACGCCGGCTCGCGCGCAGCACGCTCAAGCGCCAGCGCCGTCGATCGCCTGGACCGCGTGTTGGAAGATGTCGATGGTGCACTGGACGCGGCGCTCGAAGCCATAGACGGGCACCGCACCGCACCACGTGCCCGCTCGCTCTTCGACCAGCTTGGCGTGCCGCGCTGTGTGGAGCTGCTGCAGCTGCGCCAGGTACGCACCGGCATCGGTGCGCTCGGCAGAGCCCTCCGGCATCCGGAGCATCTCGCCCGCTGTGGGGAAAGCCTTGAGCGCACCGATGCGGATGAGCGCCTCCATGAAGCCCTCAAAGGGGAGCACCTGGATGCAATGAGGGAGGCAATCAGTGGCCATCCTCCATGAAGCCCTCAAAGGGGAGCACCTGGATGCGCCATCAGATGTGCATCTGAGGTACATCAGAGGAGGCAATCGGACGTCATCAAGGGCACTCATCCGAGGCCGAATCAAGTGCAATCATGAGTAATCGGGGGCAGTCACCGTGTCCTCGTAGTGGCCTCGCGGCGTCTGGGAGTCGCCTACGGCCATCCGCGCCCAGCTGAAGCATCGAACCTGCATGCAATGAGGGAGGCGATCAGTGGCAATCAGTGGCAATCAGCCATCCGCGCCCAGCTGAAGCAGCGCACCGCATCTCGCTCCGAGAGATCGGGTCCGATGACGTGGAGCCTCTTGAGTGCGTGCAGCCATGGGCGGAGTGCCACTGTGGGGATTGCTCGCTCGGGTGCATAGGAGCGCTCTCGAATGGTGTGTTTCTGGCGCTCCGCTGCGTGCGACGCGGACTCGTTGCCCACGGCGCTCGTCGAGCTCACGATGCATGCAAAGATGCGCTGGAGCGCGCCCTCGTTACGCTTGAGCACCTTGCATGTTGGCTCGCAGTAGCAGTAGAGGCGACGGAAGGCATCTGGGTCGGCGGTCACGAGTGCGCCCAGCCGCGACTGCACGCACACGCCGAGCGTCGTCACGTTATCAGAGGTCATCAGAGGTCATCAGAGGTCATCAGCGGTCATCAGCGGTCATCAGCGGTCATCAGACGTCATCAGACGTCATCAGACGTCATCAGACGTCATCAGACATCATCAGCGGTCATCAGAGGTCATCAGCGGTCATCAGCGGTCATCAGCGGTCATCAGCGATCATCAGCGTACCTGCACGCACACGCCGAGCAGTTGCGAGACCGCATCGCTCACGTCAGGGATCTCGTGCGTGAGCACGAACATCGAGATCGAGATGCGAACGAGCACGATCAGGAACTCGGGGCGTGAGAGCGCGTCACCACCGTCACCTCCTCCTCCCCCTCCCTCGGCCACAAGGTGCCCCCCGGCCCCGAGGGCGGCTGATGAGGTGTCCATCTCGGAGGTTTCGGAGAAGATGCGCTCAAAGTCCGAAAGCTTGTTGAACCTGGACGAAACGGTGGTGAGCTGGCAGTCCGTCACGAGCGCCCCCCAGGACGCGAGCGAGAGGGAGTTGAGGGAGCCGTTGAGTGAAGCATAGTTCGAAAAGAGGGAGGTGACTAGTTGGTTGTGCGCCCAGATCGCCTCCCCGACTTCCTCCACCTCATCGGGGATGCCGTCGCCGTCCTCGTCAGCTTCCTCGTCGCCGTCTCCGCGCAGGATCACGCGCACCAGCCCGAGGCTGAGCGCGTTCGTCCAGTCAGCTGAGAAGCGCGTCAAGCGCACCTGCAGGCAGACTCTCGAGGACAATTAGTGGTCAATAAGATGACAATTAGAGGTCAATTAGAGGACAATTAGAGGTCAATTAGAGGACAATTAGAGGTCATCAGGTATCATCCAGTCCGTTGAGAAGCGCATGAAGCGCACCATGACGCCGAACATCATCATCATCACGCTCAACATCATCATCATCATCATCATCATCATCATCATCATCATGCACAAGATTCCAATCGATGCCACTCAGAGGCAACCACATGGGCACTCAGAGGCACTCAGAGGCAGTCTGAGGCAATCTGTAGCCATTTCGCGCACACACCTCCTCCGTGTCGTACAAGTCCTGGCTCTCTGCCCAGCTGGTCCGTGGTGCCCAAAGGCTGCGATACACGTCGAAGGGGGTCGGCGGCTTCATCTTGATGAGGCGTGCAATTGGCCGGCGCGACTTCGGCTTCGTCGGGCCTCCGAGCTCGAGCGGATCTCCGATATGACGATCTCCGAGATGGTGATCTCCGAGATGGCGAGGAGGCGCCAAGTATCTGTTTCGTCGAACCTCAGCGATCTCGCGAACGAAGGCGCTCTGTGCGCGCTGCGTGTGCGCGTTGAGCGAGCGGCGCGCGATGGGATCTGCCGAGAAGTACGCGAGCTCAGCCACGGCCGACCGTTGCCGATGACGTGACTCAAACTGGTCCGCCGCCACCGCACACTCAGCATCGTGGGCAGAGGTGGCAGCGAGTCGCGCCGAGAGAGTCGCCTTGACGACCCGCGAGACCAGAGCTGCCTTAGTGCCGGCCCGAAGCCAGCGCGCGCGCACGCTCGAGACGATGCCAGCATCACAGGCAGCCTCCGTGCTTGCACCACTGTCAAGGCCAAGGTGCTGGTGGGCTTTCGCCGCCGCCAGATCCGTCGCACGCTTCAGCTGCCAAGCGCTCCTTGTCTCCACCATCTTTGGAGTTGTGTCGAAGCGCTTCGTCGCGAGAGCGCCTCCTCCGCTGCTGCTGCCTTGTGGGCCGTCGACGAGTGCGACTTTCTCCATGGGCCGCGCCGAACCGCCGCCCGGAAGGCGCTCCTTCTCGGATCGTGGTGTCCATTGCATAACGGCAGCACCGCCGCCGTACACGAAGGGGTCGCCCGTGAATGGGTCCGTCCTGAGGTCTTGCAGGCGCCGTCCAGGCTTGCGGCCACGCGACTCCACAAGTGGTCGTTGCTGCAGCAAGGCGACGATCTGGTCGTCGACGAGCGACATGAGCAAAACAGTTTTCGTGTGGTGTCGTTACGCGACTTGACCCCAAACTGGATTGCTTGCATGCAATTGACGTCACCTGGACGGAGTGAACGCCAACGGCGAAGGCGAAGGGGTTGTGTACCGCACCCGAAATACCGCCTAAACTCATAACACTAACGAACGTCAGCGGTTACGTGAAAAACCTCATACATGTATACTCTGCTGACCAAAAAGCATCGAGTTTTTATCGCTCACTTCTTGTGCTGGCGCAGAGCCCGAGGCATTGACAAAGCGAGTGGCGCATGCCGAGCCTGAGCACGTCAAGCTTTGCTCGAGACTTTGCACTTTCGTCGATCGAATTCCGGAAACATCTTTCGCATCACGCATGGTGATCCTTCGGCTTTACGCTTCGTTAAGTTAACGCACACCGTCGCGTCAGCGTCACCGAGGAGAGGGCACACAGCCACAGCACCGACCGGAGGGAGGCGGCATGGCGCATGGGACTTGGGAGGCGCTGTTATACGAATACGTCCCGCTATGTTATCACATATCAATAACCGTTTCATGTTTGGATCGTCGGCCGCCTCTCTCGCGGCTATATATATATCTATATCCTTCTCGCCCGTCCCACTTCCTAATCCTCCGCTGGCTGCAACCGTCCAGCCGCGGCTTCCCTTAGCTCATTCAGCTTGGCAAGCAGCGCTTTGGCCTGCCGATGGTCCGGGCAGTGCTCGAGCACCTCCACAAGGTGCTCCTCCGCCTCTTCATGCCTTCTCTCCTCGATAGCGATCAAAGCCGTGTGGAAGCGGGCGCGCCAGTGGGTGCCATCGTGCTGCAGCACGCTCTCCAAGATCTCGAGCGCCTTCTCGCGCCGCCCACTCTTTTGGTAGCAGACGCCGAGCAGGAAGCCCGCCTCTCGATGCATGATGTCCTCGAAGCTTGTCGTGCCGGCAAGCTTGATAGCCTCGTCGAGCACCTCCTCCGCGTCAAGTGGGCTGCCAAGCCGGATGAAAGTCCGAGCCAAGAGATGATGCAGCTCGACGCGCCGCGCCATAGGCACACCACCCACGCGCGCTCTGTCCACTGCTTCCGTGAGGGTCAGCCGTGCTCGTTCGAGTTCCTCTGGACTCTCGAGGCGCCGAATGTCTTCGACGGTCGGTAAGGTGGATATGCATCGGTGGTGACTCTTCGCTGTGATCTTGGCGCGCGTGACGAAGCGCTGCGGCAACATCGCGCATCGCGCAGCCATCCGCATCGCGAGGACTCGCGCGAGAGTCGCGTCGCGACGTCAGAGTGAATGTGTTACCTGTGAATCAGTTTCAGTTTCAGTTTCTTCGCGGTCCCCCCACGCTCACTCCACCTCCCGGCCCCAATGTGATATGAGGGGTGGGGGAGTACGTGCCCGCGCTCACGCGTGCGTTGCCTTGGGCCGGTGTGTGGCCTTCGGTCGGCCGAAGATGAGAGTCTGGGGACACGCTGGTGCACGGAGCCGGACGCCCAAAGTCGCATGCATTTCATTCC